>Ga0209782_1002317_pt1 | contig 10577 bp, 5 predicted proteins | sample WorMetmaBAHAMAS1_FD_187390 | JGI IMG/M metagenome (GOLD analysis project Ga0209782, IMG submission 187390) | Marine gutless worms symbiont microbial communities from Max Planck institute for Marine Microbiology, Germany - Inanidrilus... | ecosystem: Host-associated > Annelida > Digestive system >...
GGAACCACCCATCCCACCTTCGATCAGTCTTTGCTCTGGCATTCTGTAATGCCATCTGCATGAGGGCATAACTTACATGGCACACACTTGCATTGACCCTGAGTCAAAACATCGAAGGATGGGTTAGGTTTATCATGATTAGAGTTAGCTAGTGTGATAGGTATTGGTCTGCATGTCAATGTGATTGCACATTTTTCTAGTTAAAGATTATTTTTTTGTAACAACCTGTTCCGTAGCATTTTTATTCTAATGTTATACAGTACTCATATTCCACGTATCATGCATTTTCGTATTCAGTTTCAAAGTTAAGAATTGAAGTTTTGTTCTTGATGCCAATTTTCTGATGTTTATGTGTTACTTTGCATTTCTAGATTCCAATTTTTGAACCGCGCAGCGACGGAAGACATAACTTTGTGAATGCTTTGATTTTTGCAGCTAACTACAACATTCCAGAGGTTTATTTTTATTATCAAGCTTTTCTGATTGTAATTTTATTGTTTTGATAATTGACGTCTTATATTATTAGCCTGCATTGCAATGTAAGCTATAGCGGCCTTTTGTTACAGGTTTTGTAGCATGGTCCATCTCTTTGCTAGTTATGATCGTATATCCTGGAAAAATGAATGAGTCGATTAATCAGGATGCCGTTTGGGGTGGTAAGTACCTAAGTGGGATGCCCCAAAAAACGTGTATTAGATGACGGTCCAGATCGCTGCAGGGGAAGGGGACTTGACTTTTTGGGGGTTGCTTTGTGACTTTGGACATTGACAGCTGAACTGTTTGATAGATGTTTGTATTTTGCAAGGTGGCTTATTCCAAAATTACTTCAGGCCGTCTGTATTATGTATTATAGCTTGTATCAGCCCTCTGTTAAAAGCAAAAAGGATTTTAAGAGAGCTCTTACATAAAACTTAATCTGAAAACTGTATTGACTTGTAGATATGATATCGACATTGTGGATTCAACTGTTCTGTGATTGTCTAACGAAAGAATGCGAAGTTCTTCAAATACATTTGGATTTTTTTTTATCATATCATTGTCTATGTCAGTTTTAACTTCAAAATGTTATTTTTAGCAGTTAGGATGCCGTCTGTGTATTTTGCAGGTGGCGATCTGTTTTGACAGTGTACTGCTTCGTGGTAATCGATCAACAAAGGTCGACAATGGTTCGTTTGATGCATTTGCATCACCAAATGCTGAGCCTCTTGCGGTCGTTGGAGTCTCATTAAAAGGTGTTTAATGCAGATATATATTTCCGATTGGTAAAATGCAGCACTTGTCCATTTGAAGATAATTACACTGTACTTAAAGTTTCAGCTAAGTCATACCCGTTCATCCAGATAAAAGTTTGTCATAATAATCATGTACATATTTCTGTTTATTCACAAGTTACTAATTTCAGGAGCATTTTCGATGCTCCTAGTTACTGTCGATTTTGGTGGTTCACATAAAGCAGTTAGTCAGTGTTTGTTTGTGTGTCAAACGGTTACTTTTAAACTAAGGGGATATTCGATTATCAATCCGGATTTGGATTCATAGTGAATCGAGATATGGATTCACTTGGCAAATCAGACACAACAGTGTTGTAAAATAACATCACTGTTGTTTGTTTATGTTGTTTTCGGAACTATTTTGCACGATTTAATTATTCACAACAAAGATGCTGTTTGTTTGCCGCACTAGTTGCTAGAGATGACGTTCTTAAATCATTTATAATTGTTAGCACTCATCGCCAATGTCACTTTGCACATGAAACACGATTCAGGCAGGATTAATATAATTCAGTTTTTCATTGAATCCGGATTCACTGTGTATCTGAATCAGGATTCGTTAATTGAATATCCCCGGAGTGACATTAACCTGCATGATTGGCATACTTGTTTATCTTGACACTATCCAACCAAGTTTGAAGGTTTAGATCATATACCAAACCTTGGCCTGTGTGCTTCGTTATGTACTGAGGTGGTCATTTATCTCATTATTAACCAGGCTCGACATAAAATAACTTTGTCGATGCCTTGCTGTCAGAGAAGCTATTTTCATGCGGAACTTTATTCTTTGTTGGTGAATTTGGTTTGTGATGCCCCTACCAGTACTGGCGGTATTAGCAACTGGCGAAGTGATGCCGACATCACTACCTTATCTGTAGTCAGAAGTTTATAATGCTGTATAGTGGGACTACTGGCAGTGAATCTGTAAGGTCATTTATTCCAGTTGCTACCACAACATCCGCTGTCGAATGTCAACAGCTTGTCTGTGCTGTGTTGTTCTGCAGTGAATTGGGACGCAGTGTACCGCCATCATGGAATGAAGAAGTTTGTCATTCATACGCGCATGTGTCGAAATGTCGGAGTGCTGCGCCTGTTTCCAGGAATTACTGAGATGACTGTAAGTCGTGTCGGAGGTATTTAGTACTTTAGTGATAGCGACGTCATGGCAAGTTATCATTACCGGCCACACCTGCAACCATAAGCACAACCACGGCTGAAAAGTTGGAGGGGTGGATGTTTATTCCCTATTTTCTAGTCTTTTGAATATTTTTCAATTGTTCTGCTACAAATGTGTGAAATTTCAACGTGACTGATAAGTTATAACACTGAGTGTCATACAAACTGAATTATGTTCAAAATGCCATTAAACACACACATTCGTGTTCTATCAAACTTCTGCAAAAAATTGGATATCTATTTCTGCTGTCTTTCTAAAAAGCCAGCATCATGCAGACCACATTTTCAAACGATATAGTTTGATAATCCATAAATGGAAAGCAAAAGAAGAATTTGCGCCTCTCTAAAATGCGTTTTCTATAATGCAGTTTCATTGAACACTGAGTATAAGATCCACATTGCTTAATTTATCCCATATAAGGAATTTTGTGCCGATCGATTGAAAGATGTGGTGACTTGAACCCCAAAACTGCCAAAATCGGAATTCACACATCTCTAAAGTCTGACATCTATTTCCATTTTATTTCAGAAACACTAGACCTCAGCGGAACAGACTGTTATTCTACTATTCTGAGCCACATACCAAATTTAGTGCAACTCTGTAGATGTAATTGTTTAACATCAACAATGTGTGTAATCAATACTGAAATGGAATTCGCACTTCTCTAAAATTTGGATAGACAGATACAAACTGTGCTATAGTTTTTTTTGGCTACAGTGAGACATTAGCAGTGAGGTTGTAGACGATGTTTGTGTGTGGGTGCATTTGATATAGGTGCGTGCATTCCTGCAGACGCCAATGGAAGGTGTCGTGCTGCAGACATACGGTCATGGCAACTGGCCGACGATACTGTCGGGTATGATGCAGATGATCAAAGAAGCATGCGACAATGGACTGATCATTATCAACACGACGCAATGTGCACGCGGTAGTGTGTTGCCGATCTATGCTGTCGGCAAAGAGCTTCAGGAGCTTGGCGTTGTGGCGGGGCATGACATGACTGTCGAAGCCGCCCTGATGAAACTCAGCTACATTCTCAGCAAAGACGAATGGTCGTTGAAGGAAAAACGAGAGGTCTTTGTGTTCTTTTCAGTATAATTAACACTAAATATACAACTACCTACTTTCTTGAGTATACTATAACTTTCTTGATTACCTCCTTACCTCCTATCTGTCTAACCTTTCTGCCAAAAATTATCGAAATCGGTTCATGTATGTCAAACTTCATAGCAAGCCAAAGGTGTGAACTTCTTTTCTGGGAAACACTATATATACGTGGATGTACATGATTAAATGAATTGCTGCCTCTGATCTCGATGGACCAAGTGACAAAAAGAAAAAAATTAGCAAGTTAAAAAAATTAACAAGTTTAATAAAACTCACTGAATAAAAAGTGTTTCAACACTGTGGACAATTACTGTAGCATCGTGTACACTAGACTGAGACTATTGGAATTTTACTTTGTTACCTCTTGGGCCTCCACACTGCTGCTGAACCTGGACTCCCAGTGCATTCATATGCTGCTGACTTCCTCGTGACACATGAGGTATATGAAGTTACTGCCTTTACAACAGCTTTCCAGTGGCGGTACTTTCTGTGTAATGCAGGCTCTAATACCGTACTGTAGTAGCTTGTTGGTCTCGGCAGCATTTCCCCTCCAAGAGCCAGCATTTGAGTTATGATGTTTGTCTTGAGGCTAAGAGTGAAGATATCACAACTGCAGCAGTTCTCACGTCTCTATGTTTGTTAGAAGATTTAGATTTCATTTTATGTATTTTTTATGTATTATGTGTATTTTTCAAGTGTTTTTACGTTCAACATTTTATGTATTTTCCTTATTAGCCTAGAGTTTGCTGTTGTTGTATTACTCGCTTACTTTTATAAGCTTAGTCATTTACATTTCAGTACCGAGCCAAGAGACTGGCTGGCTGCGAAGAACGTCTCCATTATGACCTAGTTTGTGTCGAGTGGTACCTAAAAATTAACCCGGTCAATCAACAGCCGACAACTTCTTGACGTACTGCGCTACCAGTTGAGTTCTTTTGCCAGACGAGCTTTTTCTGTTGCAGGCCCATTGGCTTGGAACTCATTGCCAGAGTATCAGAGACCCCGCAGTCGGCAGAAACAGTTTTAGAAAACAGCTGGGGACACTTCTGTTTGCAACATACGAATGCATACACCGCATTAGAGGTTCCACGATTATTCGCTATACAAATTCATATTACGGTACATTACCTTACATTAACAGCGGCATATCGACTGATTATGTTGCCCAGAAAGTCGGCGAGAGTCTGCGTGGTGAAATGACTGTTGTCGAGCCCGATCAGAAGCTTGTTCAGTTCTCTCTCATTGAGACTCTAGCTGAGACAATGCGCATCAGCTCCTCGGAAGTAAGACACTGTGCAATCTCGCTATTCATAACATTAGACAACTGTTCTGTTGTAACACGTGACTTCAGATTAGCGAGTTTTTTTTCTTTGCAAAATCAAGTTTTATGCGTACATGTATACGGTGATGAATTATTCAGTTCTGCAAAAATTTATATTTCGTTTCCTCTGTTACTGTGTAGTTTAAGATATGTTGTGCTGCTGATGCTCAGAATAAAATGTCTCGACTTCGCTTCATATGACGTAGTTTTGATGATATGTAGAAGCGACGTTGGTGATCGTGGTAAGCTTACATTGAAGATGATTTATCGTGACCACAGGCAATAAGATGGTCTATCAGCAGTAAACAGATTGAAAAATTATGAATTAGTTATCACTGTGTAAAACTTTAAAACTGTGAGCTCGTGTGCTATTTGCAGGAACTGAACTTACTACGGGAGGCTATATTTCCGTACCTGCTGTGTGCTTCAGCACGCGATGGAAGCATTGATGCACTAGAGAGACTTCGACAAGCGGTATGTTGTCTTGCAGACTGTTTCAGTGCATGTTAAATGCGGCACTTCAGTTGTTAAAGAGACTGACTGTTATCCACCGTTCAGTCTTTGTGAAATGCTGGTATCGGAAATGGCACATAACCAAAACTGGTCCCAAACGAATACATCATGCCGGACATGATGGGTTCATGCCGAGCCTGATCAGGTCATTTGTCCTAGACCCCTCAGCCGAATTTTTTGGCAAAATTTGGCTAACTTTAAAAAATGGCTCTATTTTCAGCTAGTCATATTTTTTTGGCTGACATATTTACGGCTGATTTTCTGGCTGAGCTGAATTTTTATGAGCCGATGTTTTATTAGTCTGAATGCTGTTCAGTTCACTTCCAAATGGCTAGGGCTGTGACATTATGTAAATGTAGGATAATGAGTAAAAAGCTCGCAGGCCTAATTAAAATGCTAAAATTAATTAAATCTTAAAAGTGGTAAAAGTTTAAAAAGTAACATTAATTCACGTGTTTGCAGATTTAACATTGTTTGGAATGCACTAATTGATTGGATTTCTGCGAGCACTGAAAAATATTTGGCTGGCTGATAAAGTTTACAATTTCGGTGGAATTTGGCTGAGCCACAACAATTTTGGTGGCGGCATGGCGCAGGGTTGTAGTTTAAACACATCATTAGTGCATATATTTTCTCAGGCAGACATGCCCGATCATAAGCCCCACCATATCTTCTGCTACACCCAGTGTTGAAGTACATATAGGACTATAAAATGTGCCATTTCACAGCAGCTTGTTGAGACAACTGCATGAAAGTTTTTGTATTGCGCAGTGCTGTAACTGATTAGTCGATTAATCATCAACGATTTCTCTATGACGATTAATCAGTAAAAAATTTTTAATCGTCGACTACAAATTACAATATTTTAGTTATATGACATCCCTGCTGTTCGTTTGTCCGTCTGTCTGAAGCGTATTTCATAGCTGTGGTTAGTTGGTTACTAGAGAACACAAAGTAAAACCCACCAGTCAGCACTATAAGAAACTGCGTCGTGACCACCCAGAAAACCAAGCATTAATTCATCATCATCATCATAGACATTTTTAAAGTGGCGTAAAGAGTTAAAACTACATGTATTGCTGTTCTGTGGGGGATAGTGACTAGCATTGGGAAATGTCATTATAAGTCAGTTTTGTAGCAGCGGCGGAACAGGTATGTCTTTACTTTTAGCCTGTTCTTGAACACCGACAGCGACGAGGCCGATGTAATGTCGCTTGCCAGTTAATTGACTAAAAATATTTTATCCGTACAACAGCTGTGAATCATGATGTTGACAGGGTGCACAGCTGAACATGGCCGACTACGACGGACGGACGGCACTGCACATTGCCTGCTGCGAGGGCCACGTCGACGTGGTCAGGCACCTATTGGACCTCGGTGCTCCGGTTCACGTGCGGGATCGCTACGGAGATACGCCTCTCGACGACGCGGTGACGTTCCGCCGTCCGACCATCATCAGCATGCTGCGCCAGACTGGAGCTCACCTTACAATGCCACCTGCCAAGCTTGTCGTCGCCGTAAACAAGTCAGTTACTAGCGTGGATCCAGCATTTTGGCTTTAGTTGAGATTTTTTCAGTACAAGCGAAGAGATTGGATGGGAATAGCATCTGTGACATGACCTATTTAGTGTCGAGTGGGACGTTAAACCTTAACCTTAATCAATCAATCTACAGCAGCAGTGGGAAGTGAAGCGATAGTGGTTCATCCAAGCACAACGAACCCCTCAATCTATCACCGAGTTACTATAATTGATTTGAGACATAAACAAAAGTTATCCACTTACACTTTTTGTACTTCTAAGTGCAGCTTATGAAGTTCAAAAATTCGTGTTGCAGGTTGTTGTCATCAGTCCATTTAAAGTGACCGACGAATTGTCGGTTTTCCATCGGAAATATTGAGAAGTCACGGTGAGGCCTTGTAATGGGAAGACACGGTCAGTAGTGTTCAAGCATTGTCCTGTCATTGGATATTTAAGTCAAGATTCATTCTGCTTTGACAAATTGGGTCCAGTCGGTTTAGTGCATATGATGGGTTGATTGGCATGATCTGGATTTGTAGAACAGTGGAACACATGGAGTATGATACTAGCTGGTTCCAATTTAGAGATGGAGGTGACAGGACACAGTGGAGACGTGGTGAACAGGTGTTGATGTGGAGATGATGCACATGTGGAGAATGAAAATAAGGAGGGAGGAGGAACTAGCTAGCTAAACAAGGTTTATCTGGGAAATGTCTAATAAAATGGGCACTTTTTGGTGCCTTGTTCACAGGGGCAGTTCTACACCATCTTGGGGCCGGTAGGGGCCAGATGTCGGGAGTCTCCGAAGGAGGGCTGGTGAGAGGAAAAATTTTGTTCATATGTTCAAATATGCAGGTTTTGACATAAAACAAATAATCACGAATTTTTCATCCAAGATGCTCAATTACTCAACTGAAATTTCGTTTGGGGGCCAGATCTCTGACTGGGGGGCATGCCCCCCCAGCAGTTGAGGTGAAAACACGGTGCATGTTGGCGGCTTGCAGTGTGGTGGCAAATGAAGACTTGAGCGCACTGCAGTCGTGGTGCAATGCCGGTGCCGACTTGAACCTTGCCGACTACAACGGGCGTACGGCCCTTCATGTTGCTGCGGTGCACTGCCGTGCTGAACACGTTACGTTTCTCCTGGAACATGGCGCCGATCCTCGAGCGGTCGACATCAACGGACTGAGTCCACTCGATGTGGCTCAAGAGCAATGTCTTACCGATGTCGTAGCACAGCTCAAGAATGCCCGCAGCACTACAGTCCAGTAGAGAATGGCACTAGTTCAGACACGTAATGGATGGACTCAGTGGCGTCACCAGTATCTGGTGTGCGGAGTGGCACAAAATTACACTGATATATAATTTGCGCAAAATAATACAGTGAACAAGCTAGGTTCACATAGTCGCAACAGAACAGTTTGGCCAACTTGATTTCTAATTTAATTTTTCTGCACACACCAAAATCTTTGGAATTATTGGATCCATTTTACAGATTAGACTGACCTGTGGTTCAGCCAACAGTGTTAAAGCTCAATTATTACGTGCGCTTCATGCAGTGTATTTACGTGTATCTCATTGCCAACTATTAGATCCTTGAAAACGTCTAATATGCGCTTCACTTTGAACTATGTATTTGTAGTTGTGTGTATGAATACAGTACACTGTCTAATTAAAAACAAGAAACTTTTTAGCAAATGTAGACTGATGGTGAGAAACATCACAGTGATGCTACTAACTAATCTACTACTACAGTCCATCCATCTAAATGGTCTAGGCCAGAAGTTATGTCAGTTGCCAAAACTTTCCGGCTGTGATATGCACAAGTTGGTGCCATTCATCGATAGCCTCATTAATGACAAAGTTCACTGCAGCCCGGCATTACGGGTCTTTTTATCACTGTGCTGTTCTTCAGACATTGTGGTACCAACATCAACTGGGCAACCACATAGGACAAGCGAAGTTGTGGATTCTACACCATGCAGTTAGTAGAGTATTGTTAGTTGTTTAGCAGACATGTTATTATTTAAAAAGATTTTTACTATGCCTGCATGACTGTACTTTGTGGCAAGACGTTTACGATAGTACAGGTATTTTTACTGTGATTATCAAAGTTTTTTGTATGCTGTAAGTTTTTGAACATTAAATGTATCCCGGTGTACACCAAGTTTGTTTACAACTTATTCAGATCATGCACATTTGCATATAATTTGTTTTTATTTACTTCATCGTGTATAGGCTTAAGATTTGGCCCTTGTGACTGACTGTGTTATAAATGCTAACAGTGAATTGAATTTCATCATCATATATTCTTATAAACAGTTGACAAAGTGCCACTTCTAGATACATGCATAATATGCCACGGCCAGTCAACATGCACAAAATTTTAGTAAGGTTTGGCTGTGTAGTTTCTGAGATATGCAAGTTGACAGACAAGGCAATCAGAATAGTTTCCACCCCTCTTGGGGACAAAGTAACAAAGGGTAAACACAATTTGAAGGGGTCAAGCGAGCCTGGTGAAGGAAGCCCTGTTTTGGAGTAATTTAGCCTGTTTACAAATTTTGAGGTTTCCCTAATACAAAAATGTTGTCAGACATGACCAGGTAAAGGTGACTGAATATTTGTGGGAAACTGCAGACTTGCTGACGGATGTTTTGTTAATATGTCCATCGACATGGGCACTTCCGCTGCTTCAAGAATTTCCTCGTCAATCTGTCCATTAAAAGGTCAATTATTTATTATCATGGCAGATATAATGAAAGTTGAATAACAACGCTAACTACAGTATAGTAACAGCAACAGTATTAACAAGTAATTCATTAGAAGCATTTTTTTTTATTTCATTCGTGCACTCACTTCCTATCAACATATACAGCTGAGCCAGTACAAATTTGATCCAACATACACACACTGCTGTTGCAGCTTGCATACATTTTGCCACCGCCTCCGTAATATCAAAAAGTTACATCGGTCACTGCTGCCCGTGACACGGCACGGCAAATAATTTAAGCAGTGGTCAGTTAGACAGCAGTCACGTCCGAGAATGTAAGACGTGCTGATGACATCGGAGTCCCGTTATCAGCCCAGAGACGACTTGATTGTCGACTGCCAGGAAGCCGCGGGCAGGCAAATAATATTAATATGATACACTAGCGTCGGTCGAACGGCTGCAAGAATTTAACAAAGTATCAGTCTGTCTGTACACGTCGTGCAGCCGCTCACGGGGTTACCGGATGACATGCCTGCAGACACACAATGCAACGTAACTAACGGTCAATTGATTTCACAAAAACAATGCACGCAAATATCGAGGCAAGCATTGACATTGTAGAAAGTCAACATAAGTAAGTAAGTAACAAGTAAGTAACACGGCGCTCCTATGGCCGTGACATACACATGCTAAAGGTCAAGGTCAAAGGTCACTCGGTTCAAAAGTTTAGAGTGGTACGCACAGACAGACAGAGGTAGTTGCATTACTTCCATGTTAACGTAATTATAACACAGCAACAACATACTGAAGCGATTCTGCAGTAATTTAGAACTACACTGTGTCTCAAAAAAAACGACAATGACGTTCTGCACTATAACTTCAATGCACATCAACCGATTTTGATAATTTTTGGCAGAGATATTGCTGAATGAATATGCTATTAAATAGTAATTTGTTA
>Ga0209782_1002318_pt1 | contig 10574 bp, 5 predicted proteins | sample WorMetmaBAHAMAS1_FD_187390 | JGI IMG/M metagenome (GOLD analysis project Ga0209782, IMG submission 187390) | Marine gutless worms symbiont microbial communities from Max Planck institute for Marine Microbiology, Germany - Inanidrilus... | ecosystem: Host-associated > Annelida > Digestive system >...
CCGCCGCATTGAATTACCGTTGCCGACGTATATACGTCGCAGTGCAGCTGCGTCCGTCCGGTATAGCTTAAATTCCACTCGACCATTTTCCGCGTAGCATCGTCACGAGGATGCTACGAGGAAAACTGACCGCTTCGGTGGAAGTTAAGCCTGTTGAGTGTCGACGCCGTCGACCAGCACCGTCACAACGACAGCTGCCTGCCGTCTGCATTACTGCCCCGTACACCACCGACATCACCGCCCTTGTAATGAATGCCAAGTATTCCACTCGCCGACGATCGATGCCGCCTTCACCACGAACTCCAGCGGTTCGATTTCTACAGGATTATTCTTCCGATCACATCGACGCCGTTCGATCTCCATCACCTGCTCCAGGAGAGAGAGAGAGGACGTTTAGAACGAGTGACGCAGATCAGCCACCTCCACACTGACTCGACCATTCTGCAAGACGACAACTGCGAAGTGTGCTTTCCACTGCACAGCACCGGCTGTCTGGAACTCGCTGCCAAAGACAGTTCTTGACAGTGACTCTGTAACCTCGTTTATATCTAGGCTGAAGACTTGCCTCTTCTCTCAGGCTCTCTCTCTCTCTCTCTCTCTCTCTCGTAGGGATACTTTTTGTAACCTTAACACACTGCGTGGCCCTGAAATTATTACCTCATGGCGCTATACGAATATGTTTATTGTTATATATTATTATTAGTGTGCTGTACTTGTACACGCACCAGTGGAGTTTGAGCCCTCGCCTCTGTGTGGAATTCACACCTCGTCTTACCTGAACGGTTTCTCGGTGGTGACTGAAGCAAGTCATGCCTCTTTGAGCCTAGTTCATATGCTGTCGACCTAAGATGTCACGGTTCACGTGGCGTGACTCGTGACATATTAGGCGATATTTTATTAAAGTATCTGGATTCGGATACATAGTGAATCTGAATCTAGATTCAGTAAAAAACTGCATTTTAATAACGAATCTGAATCCGGATTCGGATTCGGTGAATCCTGCTTGAATCCCGTTTCACTTGCTGTGTGACGTTGGCAATAAGAAACACATCTATAGCAACCGCTCAGTCTGAGGTTTGACTTCCAGCATGGGGTTTTCGTATTAGTGTTAGCCCTAGAATGCACCGTTGTTGAGCTAGTGGCATGGGACAGACAGACAGACAGATCGCAACGTCGCCTGGCTGCATTAGTACTACTGAGCGGTGTTAGTGTATCGTCCAGTTTGACGTACACTGGCTGATACAATACGTCAGTGAGATGTTGAGTTGAGCAGAGTTTAACGGCCCACCAAACACATTATAGGTGATATCGAGGACGGGTTTTATGGGTCAATAGACCCAACCAACAGTGTCAAAGCACTGAAGGAAGAGAAGTCCTAAGGACCAGGCTTCAATCCCATTAGGTCCACCCCACTGTGCTGACAATAAATAACACAACATATAAGCAGTATGAAAAAAACACAAAATACACACAGATAAACATAACTAAATCTAGGCTATGCACAGTGAAATGCACCCAGTGTGACAAAACCCAATCCAGAGAACTGTAAGAACTGCTCATCTAAGTGTGCTTATGATTGTGCACGACTGTCGTATACAGTGAGGTGAAGATGATGATGATGTGTACTGCAGGGCTGTCGGAGGAGGAGCTCTTCACTCACACAGATTGGCGTCTGGTACGATGGTGACGGAGTTTGGAGGCAGCCAGTTCTACAGCAAGGTATGATTGATTCGTTGCTCGCTGTCGAACTGGCCGCTCACTGGCTGGCGTTGGTCTGCTGATCACATTAGTCTGTCTGCCATGCAGTTAGCCGTGAATGACTATACAGTTTGTACAGTGCAGTAATGGCGAGATTTTGATAGGTGCCGGCCGCCGCTAGGAGTTAACAGTATTCACAGTCACGCTTAGCTGTGAAATAGCCTAGCTGTCCAGCTGCAGTAGCATTCAATTCATTGCTTAGCCGTCTGGGTTACCGCTTAAACAAGTGGCCAAAGTTATCTGGCAATAGGCCGCATCGCCGCCACACATCCCGTCACCCCTCGTGGCGATAAATGCACTCATTTGCTTTGGGTCCAGCCGTGGCTGGGTGGATTTAGTTGTATATCCTGTCGTAGAGATGGCAGGTGCTAAGACTGGACGAGTCCATCATGCAAGGGATGCGGGTCTCACATTCCCTCAAGTATCATTCCCGTCAGGGGGATCTGCATCCCATATGATACATGATTCCCTGGGAGACACGAGTCTGGACCGCCACCTAATCGAAAGTTGTTTGTACCCATCCAATTCTGTCTCAGAATGGCATCTTGATTGGTTTAGCCGTTTTTGCACAGTACACAGCATACAAACAGACACATATCAGCTACATGCTTGGCACAGATATGGGTAGACTCAGTTGGGTCCAAAGAGTTAGGGCTCCATGGGACGGTGAAATTTTGAGGGGGATGTGTCAGGCCATTGTAATGTATGTGTATCTCGTATATCTCCCTGATTGCTTGCACAGTCCACCTCGCGCACTGTTCTCCTGCTTGTCGTGCATTGGGTGCATTGGCCCAGCTGTGAGGCCTGACAGGATGTGTAAATTAAATTTGGACTGTTGTAGATTGTATTTGTACAACTGCGATCACTGATTCGACTTTTTGCCGAATTACTTTGGACACTTGTTCCCTTTGGTACCTGGGTAAATCTTGTATAAGTTAGCCTGTGAACACCTTGCTAAAGATAGCATGCAGTGGATTGGGTCAATGCTACCCAACTGAGTCTACTGATATCTATGCGCTGCATGTAGCTGATATGTGTCTGTTTGTATGTTGTGTACTGTACACGTGTAAACTGTGCACAAACAGCTATAAGCCCAATCAAGATGCCATTCTGAGGAGACAGACTCACATGGGTACAAGCAACTGTCAATTGGGTCAGCAGTGAACCTGTGGCTTCTCTGCATAGAATCTGATGCTTGACGACTGTTCTGTTACGTTGCACAGACAGTTGTCATCAAGAGAGCAAACAGTTGAAATGTTAGCATATATATGTCATTATTGTATGTGCAGTACCGCATCAAAGCAGTGCCAGAACCATCATCGTCTGATATCACTGACAGCAACCGTCATTCAACGGCCAGTGTTCGTAGCATTCGCAAACTGAGGACATACAGCCATGGTGACAGTGATACACGGTTCCCGAAACTCGACGAATGTGCACATTTTCACTATGAAAATGTTGAACTGCAGCAATTCGAGGTTTGTCTGTGAATGAATTTTGCTTCCAATAGCATTAAAGTAAATGTTTTCTTATTTTTCACCACGGCCTGCGTACTGGCGAGCCAGGCTGAGGCCATCGTCGATCTCGGACGAACATGGCCACAGCATAGAATAGATATACACTAAATAGCAACGAACATAGTAAACTGACAGCAAGATGATGGCTTACTTACTTACTTCAACAAAATGACATAAAAAATGACGTCACTCGACCGGCCGGCTCCGTTTTTCATGGCCCACCAGAACCTGGTAGGTAGGTGTTTTGTATGTAAACACGATAGTCATGTGATTAAAATACCGAAAGCTGATTGGTCTAGCATGAAAAATAGACAACTAACAGCCACGCCCTGTTAGGTTCTGGTAGGCGATGAAAAACAGGCCTCAATGCAGCCATTTTTGTTGGAGAAGCCAGTCGCCCATTCGATGACCTCAAAATTTTCCGCTGTTCTAATTGGACGTATTGACTCTAGATATATATATTTAACTCTGTGTTTTTCACAAGCATTTTTCAGTCGTTGAGTGACTGGGTGTCCATGCGTTAATTATGGGTGTATGGCTGAGCTTGGGTTGCGATGTTTCGTCTGTTGACAACAGGTGACGCTGATTGAGAACAGTGGCTCTGATGATGACGAAGACGAAGGTCCGTGGTACGAGATGCTGGTCGTCTCGCACGCTGTGTCACGAGAGTGGACAATACGTCGGTCCTACGGCAGCCTCTACCGCATGGACTGTCAGCTTCATAAGTGCATCTTTGACCGCACTGTCAGTCGACTGCCTCAGATGACAGAAAATCTTGTTATTGAGATCGGAGCTGTGGTATGGTCACAATTATACTAGCATTTCTGTACGGTTGGTTGTTAATGACAGATAATTGCTATTTAGAGCAGTTGGCCTGGTGTATGTCTGTCCCTGTGTGAGTGTGCATTATGTACTGTGACCTAGATATCTGGCATGCTGGTTTAACTTGTAAAATTCGCAAGTGAAGATCGTAGATCAGAGTTTACAGCCATGGGAAACAGTCATGGGAATTAAGTTGTTGCTAAAGTGGTTGGTGTGAACTCGAGTGAGTGTCTTATAGTTGTAAATACTGAGCTGGTGACTCGTTTTTCTTGTTCAGGTTTGGACCCATTCTATGTACTTGTAGTTGGCCTTGTAGAAGGCGATTCAGCTACTGATAGTTTGATTTTGTTAGCTGTCGTTTATGAGTTTTCGTGTTTGTTTTGTTCTTTTATGTTTTCTTTGTCACTGCCATAGATTCCTCTAGGGAGACCTGTTGTATGTTGAGGTTGAGGAGTCCAAAAAAAATCAAACCCATAATATAATGTGTTTAATTTTTTTTAAAGACAGCACTGTATGACTTGAAACTCCATCAGTTTTTACTCTGATGGCATTCGTCTCTGATATAGCCATATTTGTGCTGAAAAGGACGTTAAACACCAACTAACTAACTAACTAACTAACTCTGTTGGCATGATATGAAATATCTGCTTATCTGCTGTTATAACAGCAACCAGCCAGTTGCTATGTAAGTGTCGAACAATTTTCTGAATCCATCTAATAGTATGAACTGTGTACTGTTGGTATTTCAGTGAGAATGAGGTTCATGGTTTTTAAGTAACTGCAGTTATTCAGGGAGAAATTGTTTTTGTAGTCAGACACTTCTGTAACTAAAATATGATTTTTTTTGTACTTTTTCAGAGGGTTCTTGGAATGGTATCAACGTATTTGAGGAGGTTTTCTGAGCTACAGCATGACATGATAAACTGTGGACCTGTTTTGAGTTGGTTTGAGGTAAGTTGATTGTGCTAATTTCAATAAAGGTGATATATGAAAAAAATGACAGAATGTTACCATGGCTTAGCATGTTTACCACATGTGGGCACCAGGGCTTAATGCGCCATAGAAACATTGTAGATTTCGGCACTATGTAGATTGTCTGTGTGTTTGTTTACCTTATTATTTCCTTTGTTTGCTGGAAGTGAAACCCATCGGACAGCACTCTGACGGAATTGCGTTGTCTCCTCCCAGAAAACCAACTATTTATTTAAGCGAGTTTCGGTTAACTAAAATTTGGCAAATATTCATCAAAAAATATTTTAGTTGTATGACAGCTCTAGTGAGTAAAGGCAAGTTATAATACCTGTGAATTGGATTAAATTTACTTTCTGAAATGTCTTTTGTCATAATTGGAGTTATATATTCAGACATGACGATGATGATGACAAAAATGTGAACTGTAGATGGATAACCGCTGCAATCGTCTGCTGGTGTCGGACAACGATTCTGCAATAAACATGCCAGCTGTTGGTGCTGCTTATGCTGTCAAAAAATACTCTGCTCAGGCCTCAGATGAGCTGTCTTTTGAGGTGTGTTTTTTTGCCATATTTTCGCTCACTACAATTTTGATTAATTATGGTAACTTGTGTAAAATGTTTTGCAAGTGCTTTGTGAATTTCTTTCTTTTGTTTTCTGGAATTCGAGTGATACTTAAGTTTTGTCATTGAGCTGAATCTAAGTTGCCCGACTTATTTGTGCATACCATTGACACTATTGATAACCAAATACTATAACATATTTATAAACATTACTTGCATATTTTAGTTACGGCATCAGATAGCTGGTGTAAGGGATAGATTGTACCTTCCTTTAGAGTTAATTGATGGATGGGTAAAGAATTATCTAGTGGGTGATTTCCCTGTTTAGATTCAGTGCTTCGACTTCTCTTCACTGCTTGACACTGGTGGTTGGGAAAAATAATAACAGTAAAAGCATTTATGCAGCGCTGTAGTGTCCCTATGATGCAGAGATGCTAAGAAGGAATCACGTTCATTGTGCAAAAAAAGTGGGAAAAAACTTGCTACAATTATTCCCATACGCATAATATATTCCTTATGCCTAACCTGATCTGTTTCTGATTAACCCTCGGTCTTCTAGTAGGGGCTGCAATATAAATGCCTCAGTTACTGTTACTGTTCTGTTTTTGGAGGTCTGTCCCAGGCTGGGGTACTGCCAGAAAAAAGTACAGTTAAACAAAACTGAGTATTTTAAGACTAAACTATGTCAGTTGGTTTGTTCTCGTTGTTAGGTTGGTGATTTTCTGTCTGTAATTGACAAGCCACCGATGGATGAATCGCTGTGGTGGAGAGGAAAGAAAGGATTTGAGGTTTGCTCATGAATATGTTAATTCAAGCAATTGTGCAGTATTTCTACTGACGTGAATTAGTGAGTTTCTTCATTGGGTTGTACTTAACAGCCCAAAGAAGAAAACTTTTAAAAACAAAGTGAGTATTGTGGCAATTGTCATATGCTATTATCTGTTTCACATTTAATTTCAGACTGTACCAGATGTAGATCAGCAGTACCATATAATACTTCTGATTCTGAAAGAACTTTAGCTTTCTAACACCTCATCTAGTCGCCGTATATGTCCAGAACAAATGTCGTTGTTATATTTTGTTCTGTACATGGTCATATTGACATTTTGGTTTAGATATCCATAATGTACTGGTAGGTGTAACTTGCCAATAAAAAGAATGGACAAAAAAGTAGGTTTTGAGATAATTTGAAAAACTGATGAGTTAAAAATTCTGAGGTTAGTTTTAGAAGTTTGGAGATATTTAATACTGTTGGCCTAAGCTGCGTTTTTTTGTTGATACATCGTCAGATATAGATCTAACATTACAATAGTTTTTCTCATCAAATAGCATGTATATTTTACATAACACAGAAATTATTTGCAGGCATCCACAGTTTTAATTACAAAGTTTTGATGCATTGTATCTTTTTATTTTGTTGTTTTTATTTAACATTTTATAACATAACAGTCATGTTCAGACACTGAATGTTATCAACAGGAGCGGTGTATGTCTTTCACAACAAATTGTACTAAAACGTGTCATGGTATTAGATAAACCCGATTTACTACTCAGTGGTGTGTGCCAGTAGGTTGTGGTAGCTGTGATATCGATAAAGCAGTATTTGAAAACTATAGTTTTGCCATATGCCAGCTACCATTAGTTATTTATACTGCATCATGGACGTTTGATGTTTGGCTGTTGGGCCACCTCTGTCGGTGATCCAGTGATCTGGAACTCACCACTGAACTGTCTTTGAGATGCATCATATTCCTTTGACAGTTTTCAGCATGATCGGAAAGTTCTTCAAGTCTATCAGTGTACATGGTGCATTACACTTTACAGTTATGTGCTATATAAATTCATGATTGACGTTGATTTAGTTTTTAGCAATGTTAACAGTGTTGTTGCCATTTTGCACTTTTTCAGGTTGGCTTCTTTCCAGCAGATTGTGTTGAAATGATCGGTGATAAGGTGCCGCAGTCAGTAGCCACCAGTATTCCAGATACTCGAAGACCTGGTGAATATTCATTTTTTTATGTCATCAATTTGAATGGCACATTTATCATATAATTACACAAGGAGGTAATTGTAATGTATCTGTGTCGTCATTATATGTCTATGTTTTATTCATGTAAGTTATGCGGGCTTTAGCTGAGTAACAAAGTCTCGTCATGACTGATGATTTAACAAATGTGGTTATATAAAGTTGGTAGCATGTGGAGTCATTTTATTCTGACATACAACAAAATGTTAGGAATTTGTAGAAAGGGTAATAATACATAGAGCTCTTGTATGTTCTGGACTGTGGACTGGTTTCAGTTAAATTGTGCTGGGTGTAATTTGTCTTTCTTACTAAAGTGACATGTGAATGTAATTGAACGTAAAGAAAAGTTATTTCTGATATGTTTGCATGACTTGTCTTGCATCAGGAATGGATCAGGACTTAAAAAAATGGTACTCCTTGTTTTTGCGTGGTAACCAGCTGATCAGGAAGCATGAAAGTAGCATTGAAATGATAGTTAGTTCATGTGCACGTGCATGTTTTCGTATTTGATAATAAAAGCGTCATTGATTGATTGTACATACTTTAGTACCAAATATGTGATATTTTTCAAGTCCAGTCATTCCATTATCGCTGTGTTACAATACAAAGTTAAATCTAAATTTCCATTGTAATTTTGTGCTTTAGTGTTACGAAAGCACGGTAAAGTGATTTCATTTCTGCGAACGTTCTTCACGTCGCGGCCGACTCGCGCACAGCTCCAGCGCACTGGGATTGTGCGTGAACGGGTGTTTGGCTGTGACCTCGGAGAACACCTTCTCAACTCAGAACACTCGTGTAATGACATTTTTCTTGTCTTGTGTCAGAGAATTTGATGTTAAGTGTTTATTATAACATTTCTTTTGATTGATTGACTTCAGGTTTAATGTTCCACTCAACACTAAATAGGTCATATTGGAAACGCGACATTTCTTCTGTATACATAGAACTTAGTGTATAACGTATATAACAGTTGCGCATCCTACAGTAAGCTTTTGAATGTAATATTATGTCTTAAAGGTGTATACAGAGTTATTATTATAATTTTAATTATAATACTAATAGTTATTGTTATTGTTAATTTGCCCCAGCTTGGTTGCAGAGTATTGCAATCACCATGACTGTATGTATGTATGTCTGTCCACTCACATATCCAAAGCCATGTGTCCAAATTTTGCCAAATTTCTCTTCGTTGAATATTACCTGTGGCCATGCCTTAGTCCTGCTGTGACAGTATACTTTCAGTGTTGTAGACGACATCATGTTTTCACATGATGGTGCAGAGGCACTTGCATTTGTAAATAAATTTAGTACAGAGTTTGGTCGTGGAAGCAAACAATGCATAACGACATCACAATTTACGTGACATTGTCGAGAGATTGTGTCTTTCCAGCATCTAACTTTAGACAAATTGTTCAGTCTGTACTGCGTTACAGATAGTCCTGCTGTTTTACATGGAGAAAAAGGAAAATGCATGGGGTGAAGTCTGCTGTCCTCAATTGCTTTGCTGTTATTACTACGCATAATGATGCTACAGTTTATGGAGACATTTACTGCATCAACTACACCAGTCAGTGACTAATTGTGTCGTATAGTGCTTGTTGAGACGTGCTGTGTGCTGGTTTGCAGTACCTCTGGTGTTGACGACGTGTGCTGAAGTGATTGAACAACATGGAATTGTCGACGGAGTTTACCGCTTGTCAGGAGTTGCATCGAACATACAGAAACTTAGGTTGAGTTGTTGTCATGTTCTGCATGTCACAAATCACAGTGTTGTTATTGTGCTGCTTAAACTAAGGAACCACTCATTGTGCACCCCGCCATTCGCACATACCAAAAAGTTCAAATTGTCATTTCTCATACACACATTGTATCATTATGTGTAATTATTTCTGTGGCTTATAATTGTCGTATGTTTTGATGTGTTTATAAAGTGTGTGTTTTTAATTTTCCATATCATATCTAGTTCATTTTATGTACTACTTGTGTTATATATCCAGCTGCTTTGGTTGCCATACTCAGTAAACGAATTAGTATAACAAATGTCACTGTATTGAGTGCATTCTTAACGTTGATACTTATAATAATAACATGGAAAAATATGCAAACCAATGTCTATTATCCATCCTAACCCCATAATGGCAATCCATCCTTTGACCTTTTGACCTAAGGTTCAGTGCCTGCCGTAGACCATATACCTCTACTGACTTTGATTTTATAGCTCAAGCTGTTTAACTTTTAGAGAATGGGCATACATTACGCACAGACAGACACACAAACTTACAGATGCAACTGAATGCCCTACCCATGCCATGGTGATAGCTGTTGGCATGGACAATACTAATAACTGATCGTTTTCTCACTATGCACGGTTTGCAGTTTTCACATTGTAAATTTTTTTCACTGGATTAGTTAGTTATATTATATGTGTTTGGTTACTTTATGAAATTATTATCATGTATTATATTTCTCGGTGAATAGTTTAGTTTGCGTGAAAGCTGAAAAAATTAACAGTGATTGGTAGTTTTTTGGCTTGTATTTCTTTCTTTAGACGCGTTCGTTGTGACATCTGGCGTGTGTTCATGGTGTAGGAACATATTTGATGAGGACCGAGTACCAGCTTCATTTGCCGAGGACGTTATGCAGGACATTCACAGTGTCAGTTCACTGCTCAAGATGTACTTCCGTGAGCTGCCAAACCCACTGCTAACCTACCAGCTATACAACAAGTTTGTTGTGAGTTACCACTGTCAACTACTATCTGTTTAGGTCGGCCTGAAAAAACTTTGGTATTACTGCTGCATGTTTTTACAGGCTTGATGCCATTGCTGCAGCTCAGCCAAAGCACTCTATACAGAGTTTCTGTTATTATCTTTTTTATATTTCGTTCTAATCTGATCTAAAGAAACCGATTTACAA
>Ga0209782_1002319_pt1 | contig 10572 bp, 6 predicted proteins | sample WorMetmaBAHAMAS1_FD_187390 | JGI IMG/M metagenome (GOLD analysis project Ga0209782, IMG submission 187390) | Marine gutless worms symbiont microbial communities from Max Planck institute for Marine Microbiology, Germany - Inanidrilus... | ecosystem: Host-associated > Annelida > Digestive system >...
GGTATCCAGCCTGTAAAAAATGCCTCGTAAGTTCTGTTTTGGTTAACCCAACCTAAGCTGGAGTGACTATAGTAAAGAGTGCCAATTAAATGACTTGCTGTTGCATTTGTGTGTGATTTTGTAATTGTCAGTATGTTAATAATGATCAACACAGCAGTGAAATTCAACAAGTTCAGTATTGCTTGAAGTATTTCTGGTGCAGTGCATGGCAGAGTTTCGTGTTTTGTGTTGAGTTATGGGCCAAAAGTACCATTTTGTTAGAGGATGCAAACTTCTGCTATAATGTAGCTGTGACCCAATGTAACTCACTTTTTCAAAAATTGTGCCCAAGCTTTCCTACTGCTTCTTTAAGCCAGATTAACCCAGAATTTGAAAGTGTCTGCTGACTCAAGGTCGTTTGAAGGTCAGTGTGTATATCATATTTTGACAAGCCCAACAAAACCAGCACCATATATTGCTTGGATATCTTTTGATATTTTTTGGAGCAAAAATGAGTAAATGTTGATCTTGTTTGGGGACTATCCCGGAAATCTACATGATTGTTCTCTCTGCCAAGTTGCACCTTTCTCCTAAATCTGCTCACAACTTTTCAAGTCATCCCGCTAACAGAAAGACGACCAAGTACGGGATCACCGAGCTGTTATCATAACATTCTACTTCGTGGAGGTGGTGAAGAATTTACTGTGAAACGTGCAGAACTGTTCAGCATGTCACTCAACAACAAGACGAAGATTCGAGGCTTGATCGAGATCATCTCCAGCGCTGCCGAGTACGAGAACATTCCCATCAGACACAACGAGGACTCCATCCTACGACAGGTCTCCTCCACACTTTCTGCTCCACTGAAACTTCTAAATGCTGTCTCATTCAGTGAACTGATTCTGTCAGTATGACAGCAGAAGGGCATATCTGACTTGTACAAAATAGCTGCAGTCCAGTAATCCCTTTAGGGTCTGGGTCGTGGTCTCTTAACACAGTTTCCCCTAAAAATGGGCCAAGAGAGGTATCGAGCTGTATGATCTGCCACCTGAGCCTAGCAATCCCTTCACATACTGAGAATTGTGGTTTTATCTGTGAGGTCCGTTGCTAGTGACCAATGCTACAGCCCACAGGTTCAGCAGTGGATGCTGCTAACTGATCGTCAGCACTAGTATATTTGGGTGAATCGTAGTGCTTTTATAGTTGATGGTGCTGAGTTCCTGTTTGTTATTGAAAGACCTAGTTGAAAGTGTACTTAGTGTAGATGCAATTCTCCGGGCTTAGTTTTGTTCTCGTGGCAGTGTTTATGAAGCTTATCAGACTGCATTCATTTTAGAATGTAGTTATGTGCATGTGTGCATTACAATGCAGTAGAATGTGATAATAAAAATACTGTGGCACGGTGAAGTCTGAAGCAGAGGCAAAACTGGTAGTTGTGCAGATTATGAATGTGCATTTTCATGTTGTGTGTGTGTGTGTGTCAGTTGGCCCAGCGGTTGCCGAACAAGCTGCAGCCGGGTGCCAAGTACAACGACCCGCATGTCAAGACCAATCTCCTGCTGCAGGCTCACATGTCTCGTATGCAGCTGTCCGCCGAGCTGCAGTCGGACACCGAGGAGATTCTGAGCAAGGCGATCCGCCTCATACAGGCGTGCGTCGACGTGCTCAGCAGCAAGGGCTTCCTGTCTCCGGGCCTTGCCGCCATGGAGCTGGCACAAATGGTGACGCAGGCCATGTGGAAGAAAGACTCGTATCTCAAACAGCTGCCACATTTCTCCAATGACGTCATTAAACGATGCTCCGACAAGGTCAGTAACAATGTTTGTTGCATACAATATGTCAGTTACATTGTTTTTAAAAAATTCTGTCGTGTTTTCTGCAATGTGCTTATGTACTGTTGTGTGCCACCTCGTCCAGCAGCTTTGCTGTATTATGCTGGCTGTGACTGTTGTTGTTTGGAGCCATGACCTTTGACCCAGCCCAGCATTCACGGCCGGCTGTAAGACGAACAATCCGCTTATTATCCGATGATATGCTGGTCTCTGTGCGACAGCTGAACTTCCTGTTTTTACTGGCACCACATGAACAGCATATGCATGTGTTGTGCAGAAAATCGAGAGTATCTTTGACATAATGGAAATGGACGATGATGAACGCAATGCACTCCTGCAACTGTCCGAGTCGGAGATGGCCGACGTTGCTCGCTTCTGTAACCGCTATCCCAACATAGAGTTGACTTACGAGGTGCAGGACAAGGACAGACTCAAGAGGTTCGCACAGTTTCCTTATTCGTCACATTGTTTGAGCAGTAAACTTTATTCCCATTTCTGTCTGTGCTTGCTATTTTATTGCTGTTTTTGGCTTATCTCAGTTAGATGATTGTTGAATTTCTTGTTTTTTGGTTGCTTGCGTAGTAACTCCTTTTGCAAGACACAGCTATAGAATTTGCTAACTATACGTGTAACAGTAAATGGATGAAGAAAAATAAGCTAACTAAAATAATAAAAGTTTCTTGGAGATTTGGTGCTGCTAGTTCGAACAGTAGTGCTGGTATGATCCAGCCTGTAAACACCTATTCTAGATATCCTAAATCGTTTAATCCATACTTGTAATGACTGGACAACTAGGCAGTTATACAAAACCCGACAAATTGGAGTAGAATGAATGCAAGAACATAATAGCAAATTAACAACCTCAACTTAAGTAATGTGAAAATACATCCTTTCTGTGTCTTCTGTCATCCCAGAGGTCAGATTTTCACAAAATCCAAAAATGTAATAAACCGAACTGTAGAGCCTGTAGTTTTGTAAAGTCAGATAAAAAGCAGATGGTTTGTAAGTATAAAATGGGAGATCATTGACAAGAATTAGCCTAGATGCACTTTTGAAAATTATACGTTAACTTGTAGCAGTTATATAATTTTTTTTAGATATATATTGCCATAATTGATATCAGTTGCAGTTGTCTCTGTATGTGTAAGCTGCATTTTGTTTAGTTATTTCCAATTAGTAGGTGCAGCAGAAAATGTCCTGTAGGCATGTATTTTGTATAAAAGACGATGGTTTAGTTGGTGATTGTTGCTGCTTGCAGCGGTGCAACTGTGGTAGTAAACGTTACACTCGAGCGAGAGGATGAAATAGCCGGACCAATCCTGGCACCATTCTTCCCGCAGGTCAGTCAGTTCTGCATTATGTGCTGGCAGAAACAGTTATACATTTGCTGTTGTTAATAATTTAAAGATGCCTGTTTTCTTAGCAGTCACAAAACTAAAAGTAGAATTTTGTAACTGATATGTTGCAGAAATGACACTGTTATAGTCTAAAAATTGGTTGTATCATGAGTCTTACCTTGATCTCATTTTGCTGTTTGAAAACCTGCGAATGGTGTACTAATTCTTGTTGTAAAAGTTTAATTTAATATCGGTACCAGTACCTTAGGCTGTATGTGTCTAGCATTCCATTAGACTCATGAAGTTTATCCCAGAAACAGTTTATTGAAACATATTGTCTGCAGTCACTAATAACTGTGCAGAACTGTGCAGCAAGTATGTTAGACATTAAACTTAACTGGTTTTGTTACGTCCATCAAGAGGTCGTGTTTTTACCTTGATTTGTTTGCCCCCTGTTGTCGTTAGTTGATAAATCGTTTTCGAAGAGGTAGACTCTTGGACAAGAAAGATTTTTTTACCTGCAGTGCACTATGAGGTTGATGTCAACTATGTGTGCATTTTGGAATAATATTGAGAATAGTCACGGTATCCAGTTCAAATAATAAAAGAACCACTTAGTGTAAACCACAGTAATTCCTACTTGAATTTCCTACATTACTAACTACCTAACGGGTCGGGTGTTACCCTAATTTCGGCCATATAACTGATAGAATTGGCTTGCTGAACTGTGCAGAAACGTGAGGAGGGTTGGTGGGTGGTCATTGGAGACGTGAAGGTGAACAACTTTGTGTCGATAAAGCGCCTGACACTGCAGCAGAAGGCAAAGGTTCGACTGGAGTTCATTGCACCGTCGGCCGGCAAGCACAGCTACACACTGTTCTTTATGAGTGACGCGTACATGGGCTGCGATCAGGAGTACAAGTTCTCAATTGACGTACACGAGGGCGACAGTGGAAGCGAGAGTGATTGAAAACTGTCAACCCAACTGCAGACAGTACTCTGAATAAACACTGCATAGCTTTGCTGATCGGTGTTTACGTGCATACCATTTGGGCTGTTTTACAACAGTTTACAAGTAACAGCTGACTATGTCATAGGCTGTATAGAGCAGAAACAGTATCAGAGAATACTTGAAATGGCACGAAATGCTTTTTTAGCAAACGTTTCTGGTAATTATCAACTTAAGTACAGTACATGTATCATAGATTGCAGTGAAAACTATTAACATATGGAGTCTCATCAATGTGCGATCACATGTTGGCAGCAGCCGCGGCACACTTCAGTGGCAATTGTGTGACTGTGATTTTTTCACAACCATCTGACCTTGGCCTTTTGACTTCATTTTTAGCACGGCTAGCGGCTTCCACGGACTACTTCTGTATTTAGAGTGTATTCGCAGTGTAGAAGGCAAATGGCTTAATAGAGAGTCAAGAGACAACTGAGCACGCTATCCTACACTTTGACTGCTGCCAGTGTTGGTAACTAGTGATGTGAAGAAGGTGACCACAGGTTCAATTAAAAGTCCTACAAAAACAGTAATACATGGTATGTCACATTAGAAATTGCACTTTTAAGCACGAGTCATATTTCATTACAGCATTGAACAACGTGATAAATTCGTAAATATGTCTCAAATACTGTTTTCTGTGTTGATGATTAATGTTCTAATTGAATATACATACTGTAACTAGCAATCTACAGTATGTGTGTGAATACCTAAAGAACAAACAACGTGGCAAAGATTATCATGGTAGCTGTATATTTCAGTTGTTGCATGACGATGTAGGTAACAAGTGTGAATATAGACAACCCAGCCAGTGAAAATAGCAGGTATACCTTTTGTCTAATTTAACTAATACATTAACCAGTTAAAGAATTGGCCCTTTACCATTTAACTGTTTCATGAACGCTACTACAGATGTGTTGTTTGCAACACAGTTAAGACTAGACAGCAGTCAAGAGACTTTCTTTCCCAGAGCTCCAGTGTTGAATAGATATGAGTGTTTTGCCAACTGAAACTAACATTTATTGTTAACAAACAGTGCCCGCATGAACCACGCCTAGCATTTATTATATGAACAATTGTACAAATGCACACAAAAACTGCTTTATCAGGAACAGTCTGTTAATCAACTGCTCATGTTTGACAGTCGCTAAATATACAACGTGAATGTTGTCCTTCCAGTTAGTGGAAATGCAGCACTGTATATTTCAGAATTGGTGACTATGCCAGGCAACTGCACTAGACAGGAACGAACATGACATCACCACCTTTCAGACAGATACACAAAACAGTATTTAATTAGCTAAGCGTATTACACAATGAACAGACAAACTACCTACAGTACGTTCAGCTTATTTCACTTGAACATTTGTGACCTCGTATCGACCTTTCTGTTACTGTAAGGTTTCCGTACATGTTATTCACACAAGTATCAGCTAACGCCAATAGACACACGATGCTTCCTCACGCCGAGTCGACCATCATGCTGTACACAGCTGGATGCCAAGTGTGATCAGCAGTCAGTGAACGTCAGTCAATGATTGAATGCACATGGCCACATCTGCCATCGTCATGTGTTGTCAACAACAGACACTGTTACTTCTGTATATCACCATCGGAGATGGATGTGTCGTGACAAATATTCCAAGTCTAGCGTTTGAGAAAAGTTGTAGAATACTGCTAGAAATCAATTTGCGGGGTGGGTGAAAAGTTTAACCAAGTTAAACCATTCTGGACTTATTAAGTGACACCACAGTGCACATTAGCAATTACTTTAATAATTCACTAGTATACTCTACTGTTTACAAATAACGATCAGCTTACAAGCAATGTATCTTCTGTGCACAACTGAATGCTTTTTAACAATGCTGCCACAAACTGTTCTAAATTTTCTGAGTGTTATTAACTTTGTATTTCTGAAGGGTTGTAATTGTAAACTTTCAGCATAGTCCTCACACTACTGAATGAAATAAAACTCAAAAGTACTGACTCTTAAGCATCCACAGATTTCACCCTTTCATGTGACTCCCGAGGGAAAGTATGCCATATGGTGACAGCTTGCCTGTCCAATGAACCTGTGCAGAACCCTTAATCAAGTAACACTTGTTTGAACAACTGGGCTGGGTAAGCTGATACAAGAAAGGTAACAGCATTCTGGAATTTAACGTAGCAACAGATGACAGGCAGACAGGGTGGCAGTGGCTTGCAATAATTTTCACCTTGCTACAGACAGATGACCACGCCAGCAAGATATCATTTGATTTTTTACATGCTGGATGCTCAAATCAGTGTTAAACCATTAATTAAGTACCAATCCAGGCTTCTTACCGACTGCCAACTGCTCGTCTGGCAACTCAGTTGCAGAAATCAAACGACCATCTCTCTGTCAATCCGGTACCAAACTCTGTATCCTCATAGTCACCGTTGTACGGAGAATTCCAGTTATATTCCACTGGTGAAGACAACCGAGTATCCAGCTGGAAATGATTGCCGTATGTCGCTGCAGCTGGCATTCTTGGACTGAACATTCGGTATGAGTTTCCAGCAGCCGCAGCAGCTGGTGTGTAGTTATTAGAACCTGGCAGAGCCTGTCCAGTGAACGAGATACCTTGACCTAATGTCGAGAGACAATACACAATTAACCATAGCAGTTCTCCATGTTCAATGATGCAATAAAAAATGCTAAAAACCATTAAAGTCAACAATACTATCATTTTGGACCTAGCTGGAAGTCAAATTAGTTATCACATTATGCAATGATCAAAATAGGGCCACTACTCCACTACTGTCTTGTACATTTATGCCCTGTATAGGTTCCAGGGTTGTAATATGTCTTTGAAGGAAAGCTTTCCTTCATTTACTTCTTTACTTTATTACTACAGCACATTAGAGGTTACACGATTATGCGCTATACAAATTTATATTACATTACATTATTTGTGGATCTCCCCAGGTCGGAGGTCGTAAAAGGTGACCTAACCTGGTTTTCTTTTTTCATTTACTGTTGTATTACAATTTAATATGGATGCATGTTTGCTTTTGTTGTGTTTAATTTAGTTTCATTTTTATCATTTTGGCGATGCTCTTACTAGCTAAGTGATTGGCCAGAAAGACCATCTCCAAAATGACCTATTTAGTGTCAACAGGGATGTAAATTCTGCAGATAGAACAGACACATTAAACTGGACGTCTACAGCAGACAACTTAACTTTAAACTAACAATCAGATTAAAATCTTCCGTTAAAAAAGGCAAATATTTCGACATAATTGTCAAATTCTACAGCCAAGGATGTTTACCACCAAGCAACGTGATCTAGCGTAAATAAATAAAATAGTTAACATACCTAATACTCAGTCTCATATGCCTCATAATCTAAAACTATATGCTGATGTTAAAGACTTCACTAAATTGGAACGTTTCCACTGTAACTTAAACAAAGAAACCTATGCAATGCAATAGAATGTAACAAACCTGCAAAATTGTTCACTGTAAAGTTTGGCTCTCGGCTTTGGACTGGTATCCCATGCCGACACAGCCGTTTCTCAAAGAGAAAGTTTGTACTCTGTGGCATAGAATTTGCAGGCATAGAACTGGCAGCTGGACTGTAGACTGGAGGGAAACCAGGCGGAAGTTTTCTTTTACCATTAATTCCTCGCGACACTCCTGCTGCTAGTGGCAGACGATTGGTAGGTGACTGAGCTACAATGTTCCATATCAACATTCAGTTTAATTTAACATTAACAACTAAAGACAAATGGTGCCACATTCCTTACAGGTGGGGTGCTTGTCCCTTCCTTGAGTCACTGAGGCAGTCGGTGGATATACTAGACAGTCTGTGATGTTTGGCCACAGGCAAGGGTGTCGATCTCACAGGATTATTGGGGGGACTGTGGTCCATGGGTGGAGCCCCGGTAGGGGTCTGGGGGACAAAGTCCCCCAGAAGCTGAAGCTTTTTTTTTGTGAAACTGCACATAATGTTTGCATTAACATACAACTACAACAAACAACAGTTGTTGATGTGACTGGATAAAATAAACCTAGCTGCAAAATATTGCATGGGATTTTTCATTGACAAAGTTTAATCTGACAGTCAACTACTTCTGCGGCCGGCCAACCAAAATGCAGGTTGATGACATGCGGGAAATCCTGATGTCAGGACCACTGGGAATGGTGTTCGGCCGTGTGTACCAAAAAATCCCATTCCCAACGTCATCCACTTTCCTTGGCGATCTGGACATAGTTTCTTGTGCTCACTCGAGTCAACATCCTATTTAACAGTATCACTTCTAAAATATTGGGGGACATTACCATGGACGTCTCCCTGTTACTAAATATTGGGGGGACATGTCCCCCCTGTCCTGTCCCGTAGGGATCGATGCCCTGGCCACAGGCCAGTATGACAGCAGAGTTACAGCTAGTTTCCCAGCCAAAAAGTACTGTCATTGCCTCTTGGCCAATACAGTGAAACGGTACAAATTGTCAAAATCAGATATAACATATAACAGCACATATCTATATGGCTATATAGATTGGGTCTTTATCGTACAACATATTTTAATGCTTATCACAGTGAGCTTCAATATTCAATGCATTTTGGTCTCACACTTTTAATGTCGGGACACATTAATACTCAACACCCAATCACTGGAGTGATTTCTTGCAGATGATAAGCAACAGCACGGGCATCTGGCCTGAGCCAAACATGCAGCATACACTTATGGAACTTTACAGATTAATTCAGGAAAATTGTGCTGGATGAAAAAAGCCGGAAGCACAAATTATGGAAACATACCGGGCTGAGGATTAGGCTGCTGCAAGGGGATGCCACGTCGTAAGCATTCATTAATGAAGTCTCGGCTGGCTGGTGACTGGTCTTGAGGCATTAACACTGGCAGTCCTCGCTGGAGACGTCGATTCAAGTGTTCACGGCTACGATAGTGTGCTGCTGCTTGCAGTGGACTACCGACTGACATCTCACATGTTATGCAGAATGCAATCTTTCTTTCTACACCAAACAGACAACAAACTAACATTCACATTGGTATGTGCTGAGAATCATGTTAAAATAATAACAAGAAATCAATCATACATTGTTGATGTGTCAGGGAAGGAGTATCTCGTTAGAACACCAGCAAACATCAGGGATTGAGCTACATCACACACAGTGCACACTTGATGTTTACCGACTCAGGTCGCAATAATAATACACTTCCTAGTAGCTGATCAGTTTTAACAACTGCCTAAAAAGCATGTTAGTAAACAAGGATACATTAAAAACAAACTATCAACCAAAAATGATAAACAAATGGCACCTTCTGGCAACTTGTTTTCCTCTGTCTCATTCATACAGCTTATTGGTACTTCCAAGCCCAGTTGTAAAAGCCTATTTATATGTTTGCGAGAACGCTGATGATCCTCCAGTGAGGAATTCGGCTCCACAGTCACTTTGCATTCCTGGCAATAACCGGTTTCAGTATGTCCTGTAAGCATAACAACAACGTCACGCTGTGTTATCATATATCACAAATTCACCATAATGCAGCACCAGTGCGCCATGTAGTTAAAATGCATAATCAGAGTGACATATATAATAAATACTAGAGACAAAATATAATTAAAACTGCAAATTATTCACCCTCCATTTTTGTTTACAAAGCAGCCAAAAATATTTAAAAATAGAAATGCACTAATCGATAAATTATTATTCGTTTAAAGTTTAAAGGAAACAGTCAAACATCAAACAATTATACGAAACCGCATAACTGACAACATCCAATCCAAACAATGTCTTCTGCAACTTCATTTTGTTGTTCTTGTCGTCATAAGTAGGCATATTGCATAGTGCTATAATAATGTAATAGTTCATAATGCCCACCGTTAACAGGTTTTTAGTGCGAGATGTAAAGGGGGCCCTAGGCTATACATCTCGCGCTTCTGCAACGATGTCAGTGAGTGTCCGCCTGTCTGTCCGTCTATCTGTGACGGAAGTGCATTGGCGCATTATGGCTAATTTAGGTTTCAAATTCCGAGATTATTTAAACAACAACATCTCGCGCTATGCTAGCCACTGCTAGACCCTCTTGTACAGTTACTGTGACTGTGAGTTACAGTTACTGCTTAATAACTGACTTACCTTGTAATTTGTTTTGTGTGACTTCAGTAGCAGGACACTCCAACCACAGAGGCCTAAAGCTTATCGGATCAATCCATGAAGAAACCCATCTTTGTCCTTCTTAATTTGTGCAAATCATTTTTGAAGACGTTGAGGTATGGTACCCCGAGCAATCTGCTGGTCAAGCATGTTTCACTTATTAATCACTCCGCTGAAAAAAATTCCAACAGTCCCGAGTTCCAATTTTGGTTAGTTTTAATAAGTGGCTTCTTGTTCCCTTGTTATTTTTATCAAGTACTGTACAAACA
>Ga0209782_1002320_pt1 | contig 10571 bp, 6 predicted proteins | sample WorMetmaBAHAMAS1_FD_187390 | JGI IMG/M metagenome (GOLD analysis project Ga0209782, IMG submission 187390) | Marine gutless worms symbiont microbial communities from Max Planck institute for Marine Microbiology, Germany - Inanidrilus... | ecosystem: Host-associated > Annelida > Digestive system >...
CTCTATTGCCCTAACCGTAACCGTAACCCTAACCCTAAAATTGCACTCCAGTTCTTTATTTACTGAATAAGCACAATATTATACAGTGAAATATGATACCTAAGCAATTTACACAAACATAGATATACCTATAGACCCTAGAGTAAAATATCTCATTCAACTATTTACTTCCGGCCCGGGCAGCCCGGCACGCAGCCACTTTCTTAACAAATACCAAAATGTAAACATTACAGTGTTTACATGCATTACCATGGTAACCGGCGTTCAACCGCTTTCAACCGGCCTCTCGTTGTGGTTGACCCAGTTACCTGCAGCGTAGACTTGTGGGATGCCATTTATGGCAATGTGGCACAGCCCAGATGTAGGTCAACCACAACCGAACATTGGTTCGCTGGATATTGAACGTGCCTCATGTTAAATCGAGAAGACACCATCATTACAGTAAGTAAGTAAGAAGTATTTACTGGCAATAACAAAAGTAGACGCACAGTTTAAACTATGTAAAATGAATAAAAGCAAATTAACACAAAACGCAAACACGGAACAGAACAAGACTAATTTAAAACAATACAAAACCACAAAAGATGGCAATTGATCACATCACACCAGATGTAATAACATACATAATGAACATAAACAAGAAGCTCAGCATATGCTGAGATAGTGCAACATGCGAGCCATTGGATGCAGACAGTGATGCTGATAAACTGCAAAATATCAAATTTTCCATACCACACTTGTCTTCCTCAGCAGAATTTGTGATCACAGGATACTATCATCTGGGTCGGCTTTGCCGTGCAGGTAGACATGGTAACTGGCGTTCAACCGCTTTCAACCGGCCTCTCGTTGAGACTGCAACCTATCCAGTCATGTGCCTATTTCCATTTTATTGTTGCATCGTGTACTGCGCGAGACAGACGGACAGACAATAGCTTGTAGCATGCCACGTTAACAATGTGATGTGAACCAGACCAGTCCGAGTTTTGACTGGCGAGCGGCATCCTGTCGGTTTGTGTGTGACTCGATGCTGGTCTCAGCCAAGTGAATGAGCCGTGCGTGCCAGACTGTGAGGCTCAGCAGCGCAAGGAACGCCGACGTACATAGCAGGAACTGAAATGCCATCAGATGATGCAGCCGCAGTCCGTCGGTGTTCCTCTGAGACGACGCACGAGCGGCCGTCGTCGACTTTGATGACTTCTCGGCTTCCGACGACGACAAACCGAACAAACCCTGGAACTACACAACAGACACAGCACGGATACAAGCTGCAGCAGCAGCAGCAGCAGCCTGATATTTCACTCTTCATCACAACTCTGTGCCATCACATGAGGACTTAGCGAAGGCCAAGGGGGCCATTATCCTCAACATGTCAGAAGTTGCCCTTTCCAAAACTACTTTTGACAAAAATACTGAACTGCAAAGTCTAGACACACTTCTTCTTCTTCATTTCTCTTCTCTGTGTGGAGATTTCAGCCGCAATGTAAAGTTATACTAGCAAATAAATATACTGGACTTTGCCAGTATCTGTTAAACATGCACAACAGTTGGACTTTTTTGACGATCACAGAGAGAAAAGCCCAGTTTGTATGTGGGCTCCTCGTTAACTCATTGATAAGCTGACAGGCCCCTTAGATCCTTTAGCTAAAGTTCTGGAGCAAGGATTTGCCTCAGGGAAAAAGGCGTGTGTTTATTTGGCATTGATGATCTGAGAGATGAAAGGGGAGGGAAAGGTATTACTGAGTATGAAACATTTGGCAGCCAGGTTCTGTGTGATTACACTGGCTGCCATTGCATTACACTGTCCCCCTCCGTCCCTCCCTCCGTACACTGTTCTGCATTTTGTGGCTACAGATGAGGAATAGATTGACAGAGAGGAGTGGAGTAAAACAGTGTAACTAAAAGGATGTGAGCAGTAGAAGGAATAAGAAGACGGAAAACACAATGGAGAAGAAGACGGAAGAGCAGAAATGGACATGGAGAAGTCGACTGATGGAAAGAGCAAGGTAAGTGGCTGCAAAATGATAAGCAGGATTCAGCAACGAGTGCTGCTTCCTTTGTTCTTTATCAGCATCATCATTCATGGTCCACACAGCGACAACCAATGATGTACAATCTCTAAATACATCATGTTATAATGGCAATTTGTCGCATTACTGAGCTAAATATAAATATATTATTCAGCTTATTACTGACTGGGATAAGCAAAAAATAGAAAAATAGAATACTGGCTACATTCCCAGTCAAAACTAACAAAATAATACTAAAATTAACCTAGAAAACCGACTGCAATGACACGCACCAAGCTCACAATAAAATTCAGAAATCTGGAAGTAATTTCGAGCGGATACAAAATACCACCCCAACCACTGTCCTACAGAAACAAACACAACACGCGGATAACTTGTATGTCAACTTGCACACACATACACAGTAAATACATCACTAACAGCTATCTGTCCACGCTCACAATCTACACGGACTGCTATCTACCAGCCTCTCTGCTTTAACCACCATCATCCAAGTGATCTCAGTATCACCAACTGCCTTCGGTGATCAACTCCGTCGGTTAAGGTTGACTTTCTGCCAGATTTGCAGTTAGCTTCCGACGTTCACAGCGCCACCGAACCAACTGGTACTGCTCAGTGAAATGAATCTTGCACTTACATGTGCAAATGACTTGCCTGGGATGGCCACACAATGGCCTTTTACAAGACTGACTAACTGACGGAGTTAAGGTTTAATGTCAAACTCAACACACAACTGCTCATTCTGCAGATGCTCTCTACAGCCAATCTCTTGGTTAGTAGTGAGAAAACAAAATCAAAACCAGGAGAAACAATCACAAAAATATATAATAAACCCAGGTTAACCAAAATAACACAAGTATTTATGCAACAGGAACATATAGATAATATATTACGGTACAAAAAAACTGTACAAACTTAAAACCAAGTTGGGTAAAAGTAACCAAGCTCACTGCTACGGGAACTCGCATGCCATTATGGGATCACACAGCGGTAACTGCTACTCAGCAAAGGTGACATTCCCACATTTACCGCAGCCAATGATAAAGTTGGTACGGTACTCAATTCAGTGACCCCGGAGGAATGTCAGGCTGAGTTGACCTAGATGCTTGGTTACATATCAAGGTGGTGTACCGCCCAAAGATAGTCACCCATCCCCGTACATGTACTAGTTAACTGAGATCAATGCAGAGTAATGCGACGAACGATGATACCGCTACGCCAAGCCACCAACCTCACTCTTATGAACTCCGGCATGGAAATGGAGTAGATTTATTCTCACAAGTAAGGAAGTAAATAAGTGAGGAATTCCACAAAAGTAAAACATCATTATAGAAAATACCTGAACGCCATAGAAATGTTCTTTAAACAGCGGATATCCAGACAGGCTGACGTAGAAACAGCCGATACACATGTAAACACAGAATAGAAAAAAATGCCGATGATTGTGATGACCAACGCAGTTGTTGAGCCACGCTGACACTCGTCAAGGTCGACTGCCAAACTGATGTTCATGTGACGAGATATATATAAATAATACACCGAGTTATTTATAGAAAAACATTGTGGAATGAATGATAAACAAATACTGTCATCAACTCGTTCTTCCAAATGACCATATACACTTCACCTGAATGCAATTAGATCGCATAGAGTTCACATGACATGACTTTTCAGCCGATGCGACCTACATCTGTGTACTGTGATCTTTAAGTAACTTGTTACTGGTGCCACATTCATGCACTACTACTATCAACAATATACTATATGGCATGACACATTTCTGTATAATGTCACATGATGTACTGACATAAGACAGAAATGCACAACACACATTAAACAACTGACGTGTAGACAGCTTAGTCGACGTCATGGAACAACAACAAAAGCAAAACAATGAAAACGACTAAAAACTGCAGTCGATGAGGACAGAAGTTCTCAGTAGAGTCAGAGCGTCAGACAGCTCTGCCGCGGGGAACCTGTCATTTGTCAAACACTTCAACAGCTCATTTCTTAGCCACCAATGTTCTAATGGTCGTTTTGCCTGATGATGCAGGATTATCTCCAGTTTTGCTTGTCCACAGCTTACAGAACTAAAACCTTTGCACTCTAGAAAAGAAAAGGTAATGTTTTCCCATACTGGTTTCCAAGCACTGGGTCCGTAGCTGATCCCAGTGTACAGGCAGTCAGCCCGCAGGTGACAAAGCCATCCACCCAGCGGTAGACTGCCATCACATTCTGCCAGGTCTGCAGTTACTTTCCCAGCCAAAGAGCATCACTGCCAAATTATACTGCTTGGTGACAGAGGAACATGCACATGAGCAGCTTGCCCAAGGCTGTTATCTGGAGTGGACCGGCCGAGATTCAAAGCCATGACCTTTTGGGTCACGAGCGAAGTGACCAAACAGGCAACTAATGATAGTTTTACAGGCCAAATCAAATGCCCGTCCCGACATGCAATTAACACCGTCAACACACTGAATGTAACATTTCAACAAGTGTGATTCAAAAATCACTTTCCTAACGTGCAGATCTGCCTATCATTTATGACTTTCACGGTTTTTTGATTATTACCGAAACACATTCCAATTCTCTAACTTTTGCGGACGACTGCTTGTCCGTGAAAAGATACGACAGTGATGGTCCATTTTGAGGACACATCGATGACAGATGCTGCAATGGTGAGCTCTTGGTGGCCTTGGAGCCACACATTTCTTACAGACGGATGCCACGACCGAGATGTTCTACACAACAAACACATGCACAGATGACTACATCTTTCTCAGCACTTGTTGAAGTCCTCTGTATTTTGCAGCAGTGTACAGGTTAATAATAATAATTGTTTTTTATACAGAACAATGGAGTTTAATACTGCATGCAAATTTAATTATATTTGTTACCATATGTTACAACGAAACACAGTATTTACAAATATTAAAATAAAAATTAATGCAAAGTATCATATCGTGTACATGCAACAATAGCAAACTTCAACTAATGAAAACAACTATTTTAGTTATTGAGACAGACCTAGTTCATTGTGGAATCCCTAGATATTAGGCCCAGTCTCCAGAAACTAAAGGAATCTTATAATACACTTTCAGAAATCACTTCATAGCTGAGATGCCCTTTTCATTTCATGAACAATGCTAAAGCACTGTAGGTTGATAATGAAAATAATAACAAAAAGAATTTCACCAAACAACAAACGATGAATACAGACATCTCTTCAATGGAATGCCAATTATCATGTAAATTTTGGTTTGCAGTATCAGCCGTGGAGTAGACGCCCGCCCTAGAGTCATTCATCTTCACACACTCAAGACCATAACTCTTCACAGCCGGTCTAACAAAATTCAGCCTCGTCATTCTCCGTCATCAGTCTTGTTAACATACATCCACTGCTGTACAACTAATATTAAGGCACTATATAAATACTGAATACTGTACTGTCGTCACTACAGCTCAATATTGACAACGTTTGAAGCTCATGATGAACAGAATGTGATAACAGTAGACAACATTCTCATATTCCAAAACAGCTTCATTTGATGTATACGATTTTTAGCGAGAGATGTAATATATACATCTCGCGCTTATGCTACGATGTCAGTGTCTGTCTGTCTGTCTGTGATGGAAGTGCATTGGTGCATTATAGCTAATTTAGGTTTCAAATTCCGATCCCAATTTACCACGCATTGTGGTCGCGGTGCATGCGGGTGCGAGGGAAGGGATCATCGCCGCGAAGAGTGGAGGGATCATCTCGCGTTATGCTAGCCACTGCTAGGCCCTCTTGTTATAAATTATAAACGAATACCAGCAGTACATCAACTAGTGCTCTAGTAACCATATAGGGTATGACTACATTAAATTAAACCGACATCTGAATGCTTGAAAACAGTATTTGTATCGAGTAAATATAAAACTAAATCTGGACTAAATAAACATTTGCACAACAATGAATTAAAATTGAATTAAAATATTAACAGACCAGCTCAGTTTATACAGTTGGACGAACTAATGTATCGTGAAAATGACAGAAATAAAACATGCTAAATGCACAAGCACATACTTCAGGCACATGACCAGGATTAGTGAATGCCGCCTTGAAATAGTGAAAGACGACGTTAACGAGAAGCCAGTGACCAACGACACAATGATACGCGGCCCACGAGACACTGTGTGACAGCTTCACCGGCAGTACGCAGATGTAGGTCACAACCACAACAAATGTGACCAACAGAACAACCAGCACGACAAATATCTGTGCATACAGAAAATATCAGCCATAATCATATTACATGTTGAAACCACACCTATGTACCACAAAAATTTAAAATTGCATTTTGCCTTACCAAAAACATCATAATAGACCCCTGAGTTGCCATTATAAGCTGCCATCTATGTAATAAGCCAATGCAGCTGGTTTTTTACAGCCACACTGGTTTTACATCAAGCCACTGCCAGCCATTTCCATAGCGGCTTAAATTGGCTTCTAGCAAAAATTAATTATCTTGCCACAATAATACTTATAAACTAACCATATTGATGGAAGGAACGCATGCAGCAAAAAAGCAAAAAGAAAATGCGATTGTGCAGCAAGGGAACCATCGACCTGCTTGGAAAGCATCGGTAAAACACAACAGTAAGATCTAGTGCAGTTAGTAAGAAGCATAACAAGATTGCTCAAAGACACCACCCAGGTGGCAGACCCACTCATAACCACCATGCATAATCATTCAACTATATTTCCAGGTGGCGCCATTGTGAATGCCAATTTAAGGCATAAAAGATGACTCTCCCAAGGGTACTACCTCCCTCTGAAACGTTATCACAACCTCTGGACTTACAAAATAATTCAGCCACAGCCCGGCAATTCTCACAGAGTGGTTTTTCTCGATGAAATTTGGCATGATGGGAGGTCTTAGGGGGTAGCATCCCCTGAAAAATTTTGGTGAACCTTGGCACACTTTTTCGGGGAGCACAAATTTTCGATCGCGGATATCTCTGGCATTTTTTCACCGATCGCCAAAAAATTTTGCACGGTTAGGGGTTTTGTGGAGTAGCAACCCCAAAAAAAAATTTTGGTGAACTTGGGCCCACTTTTTCAGGGAGCACAAATTTTTGATTGTGTTCATTAGTTTTATTAGACGGCTAACCAGCTGATTATTTTATGGTCAGCCGTGCCACATTTTGTAAATGGCAGCAGCCAGGAGTCTAGATCATAACCAACTGCTAATAGACAATGAACATCCTATGTAGCACATATTGTAGACAAAGTACTGCAAGTTACTAAGTTACATAAAATATTAACATGTCACTTGAAATTTCAAATGCCAGAAACAATTACCAAAAGTTAATAAACGCTGTTTTGCTCACACTACGTGACACTAAAATGACAGACACAGCTGGCTTAACGATGTGATGTTAAGAGCATTCTAACATAATTCACAACTCCAAAAACACGTACCGGACCAAGGTAGCGGACAAAGTGGTCAACAAACCAAAACATTGGTTCCAGCAGTGCGTCAACAACTGTCCAAGATGAACTCAGTGAGTTGTAGAACAGAGAGGATAATGTCAGTCGAACAATGAACCATTTCTCTTCTACGCGGCTGCAAGCTCGCTGCATCAAGGCACCATACATGCACTGGCAGTTGGGCAGATGTCGCCAAATCCAGCGCCGGCGACAGACACGCAATAGTCTGTACAGGCGCATGATGTAATGCTACTAGTTTGCTGCACAGAATCTAGGATCAGGTACAAGAATGACCATTTTCCTGTGTCACTGTGTCAACTTACTGGGAGGCTAAGATAGCAGAACAGCCAACACTTTGCTTGATACAAAACAGACTGCCATTACACGATGCTGATATGACTTCAGACATATGCCAATCTAAACAAAAAACACATGAACTACAGACGTAAATAAAGTTTATTAAAGAAAAAATTCAAATATCACAGAAGCAAACTGTAAACAGTCAAAGCCTGCTACTTCCTAACTTCCTACTAACTGAACTGTGTTGGTGTTACTAAACACTGCTTCAGCTGCTCTTGCACTGATCTGGTGCTTTGGTTCCTCCGGCACGTTGAGTTGGAACATGTAATTAAGGTTAAACGTACTGCTCCGGTTGCTCAAACTGTTTCGGCGCTTTACTTCCGACTGCGATCTGCATAAGTGCATCGGCTTACAGTAATCATTCATGCCGGAGTGGCCAAAGCAGCAGTGTGTGCGGAAAATGACACATATGCCTCCAGTCCACCTAATAATATATTTCAATCTGACATTTGTTAACAATCTGCCAATTTTTTGAATATATCATAAATAAATATAAATTTTAAAAACCATTTATGGATTATGTTAATGATGATGAATCAAAAACTGCAAAAATGATAAATCACGCGTATGTATAATGTATATTGTATAATAACTGATACATTGGTGGTCTGACAGGAAAGTGAGCACACTGAAAGTGTGAAACTTGCTACACTGGAAGATGGGTCATGAAGAGGAAGCAGACGGCAAGTGTGTGCAGCCACTGACCGCAAGTGTTGATGTTGACGTCATCGTCAGCGATGTAACAACAACATCACACGAGGTTTGTGGTTTGACAATGGATTCGATGTGATGATCTTTGAAACTTATATCTCAACAACTGCTTAAGTGATGGGCTGGGTTTTCACCAAAATATTCTGGGAGTGGCCCTATACAGACCAATCCATTCAAATAAGTGCTCTGAAGTTAACTTTCTCCATAAATTACGTACCACCCGGTAAATTTGGGCAGAATTTGGACTTTTCGATGGCTTATTTAGTTACAAGAAAATATAGTAAAACACTACCCATGCAATGTATAAACTTTTCGCTACTATTTATTAAAATATGACCACATGGATTTTGAAAAATTCACTAAGTTTAGGCACTTATATCTCTTATCTACACTTAGTAGGCTCACAAGGTCATTCATATAAGGTAGACCCATGCAATTTGTACGGTCGTGTGATTTGAACAATCTCCTATGTGAGTGTTGGTCACAACAGTGAGATGTGCAAAAATGGCTCAACTAATAAGATGCCAATTGGATGATGTAGCATACCTGCATATGGATGGGTGCTTACACATACCTGCAGCAGGTGCTCTGCACTGTTTACCTGCTGTTAGTGCATGCAGCAAACCGGTCCAACAAACTAAGCCTATGGTGAAGGTTATTTTGCACCCGATCTGGTGCTGGCTACAATGTGCTGAATGGCACCAGATCCAGTACGAAGAACCTTAACAAGAGTCCAGAGTTATTTGGCAAAAGGCTGCATAGCCACCCCTCTCCTCAGCTGATAGTAATCTGTTGCATGCACTAACAGTGGGCAAACAATACAGGTGAGTGCAAGCTGAGTGCACGGCAAGGTACAACATGGCACCATATGGATCCGTACACAGACATAGTCGGCCTATGATCATCATCATCGTTTTGTTGAGTTCCATTACAAGTTGACATGCACAATCTGCATGTAGTGTGAACTGCACTTAACAGAAAGATGTAAGGTTCATTCAGACCAGAAGCAGTGCTGTGCAAATGTGCGGCATTGTAGAACACCAGATGTCCGACCATTGAGATGGCAACCTTCCGCATTTCACATATTACCCACTGTTCCACATTAACGTCCACATTTTGCATTCCACATTTCATCTTCCGCATTCCGCATGCTGCAATTGCACATTCTACCAACAGCCGACAAACACGAGAACACACAGACACAACTGACCATCCTAACCACAGATCAGCTACTGCCGGTGGGACACATGTAGAATACTAGCCGGTGCCTAAAATACAAAAAGTAGTTCATCATTAGTCGGCAAACCTCCTAATGAAGTATCACACTGATGGAGCTACAGCTGCGCCTTGTTAGCACCAGTGATGCTTCAAATGAAGATGTTCATTCAGCGAATGAGCGTGTCGACTGATGATGCTTCTTCAACTAGGTCAGCATCACTGATGTTCCAAATTCCAATTGCCGATGGTTTTGGGAAAGGATGAATTCTTGAAGACAGGTGTTTTTGCTGTTATGTGTCTATATTTAAACTGATGTTTTGCTCTGGTTCTGCAGTCTGCTGGTATGGGTATATCTGTAGCCACTACTGCTATTTGGTTAAAGATTAGAATTTTAGATACTAGACACCGCCGGCTTGGTTAATTACTATTCATCATATATTCACCGCCGGAATAATGTTCAGAAACGAATTCAAATCCCGAAGCAGCAGGAGCAGTGTTTAGTAACACAAACTGTGTAATGGAGATAGCAAAACTTCGGGGGGTCAGAACTCACAAACCCCTGAACCGATTGACAAAAAATTCCGCGTGGTTTTTAGTTTTCCTATCCTATCCTATCCTTTTTGTGGCCCCAAATTTTGCTCGCGGAAAGAACATTAAAACAAGTGGCAGTGGCTCTGCTATGGCAGAGGGACCGCGCGACGTGCTGTCAGTAGAAATTTTGCAACTACAAAACATCCCATTTGAAAACTAGAGTTCCAGGTCTATCGTGTGGCATTATT
>Ga0209782_1002321_pt1 | contig 10569 bp, 7 predicted proteins | sample WorMetmaBAHAMAS1_FD_187390 | JGI IMG/M metagenome (GOLD analysis project Ga0209782, IMG submission 187390) | Marine gutless worms symbiont microbial communities from Max Planck institute for Marine Microbiology, Germany - Inanidrilus... | ecosystem: Host-associated > Annelida > Digestive system >...
ATTTGTCTCCGAGAAATCATTAAAAAAGATAAAAAAAAGAAAAAAAAGATAGAAATTACGGTCGGTAAAACATATAGCCCTTTCGGCAACTTTTGCCGATCGGGCTAAATTATTAATCTAATTTTATTCTAACTCCCTCTGCTAACGCAAGCCTATTTCCGTACTCTTTCAGTCCTTCGTATCATATACACACAGTTGGCAATAGCATCGACATAATAGCATTAAACTCAGGCCTATACCTACCATATCTGATGATTATCAGTACGCCTCTCGATTCTATACGCGTTGTGTTCTGTCTTCGAAGTCAATTAGTAGACTACAGTACTGTGCGTATCGGAACAACGCAGGCTATGCTCAGTATAGTATGCTGCATTGGTTCCTCCGCGCCCTGCTTTGGCTAATGGCTACTAGAGGCTTAGCCTGCCCTGCTGGGGGTCCTGATGGCGGTGCGGTATATATTAAGTAGTTCCGGTTTGTGGATGATATGATTCCCTGGTGCCAATGGGCCAGAATCAAGCACGATGTTATATTTCAATGAAGCTGGCCAGGTAGCAGCACCAGATTTAAGACAACTACTGTTTGGCGGAGTTTATCAGAATGCGGCACCAGGGGCGAAGTCTGACATCTACGATTGTCTTGTTCTATCTGTTTGATGCGTGTCAGCTATCTTGTTTTGCAAACTTTGTTTCACGGTTGTGAGATGATCTTGCAGTTATAAAAATAATGGTGCAGTACGTCTCGGCTAAACGTTCATTCACGACGATGCGGCGCAATCATATTGCGCGCGGCGCCGCACGTCGAAACATTCACACCGGATGCGTTTCACGCGACGCCACCGCATACGGTGTGAATAAACCTTAAGTTTTCGCCGTTCTATCCTTAAGTCAACATTCAGTGTTTGGCGGACATATTAATGTTCTGGACGTTATAGGCTGCTAAATGTTGACGTCAAAGGGTGACCTTGAGATTACGTTAACACAAACTTTTTTATATACTATTATATTGGTCACATTTATGCCAGTACAGAAAAGCAATCCTTTTGTGAGTTTGCTATCATTACGCTACTACAACATAAGTAATGTCCGCAGTTATCGATAGGCTATGTAACTAGAAAGGCAGATGCTCTCACTGCGAGTTGCGCCAACTTCTTCGGCTATTTTTTTTATCCCGTGACCATACACTTTGACCCATGATTTCTACCTCTGAACTTGACCACCCAGCGCAAAGGTCATGAGGTTCAAAAGTTTATTTTCTGGACACACAGATAGACCCGACTGATTGCTCTACCTGGTCAGATAAAATCGAAGTCGTGCCACTCTTTGGACGTCTTTAATGCTGCACTTCAAATCAGTTACTAGTATTTCTGAAGCTGGATAAGCATTTCAGGACACGTTCACAGTCATCACTGACATAAATGTAAACATGGGCGACTGGAAAACTGCTAACACCAATGAAGCTATGATATACAGTATATATACCAGATGCATACACTGCCAGATCTGTAGCTCATGTATATGAACAGGATTCACCAATTCAGTACAGAAAATTAACCAGATTTAGACACAAGCAAACATTTGGGCATATGAAAAATTAGCTGCAGACAAAACTGACCTCAAACATACATGTAGGCCTAATAACTGGCTTTGCTGTTGTTCTGTAAATTAATACGTTTTGAAATTGTCTAATTACACACAAATCTTAAAACTTCTGATAAAGCAAATATTTCAATTACCATGTATCGATTTGTTATGAATTACATGTATAATGGTATTTAGCTGGTTGGTTGGTAAAGATTTAATGTTGCATAGCTTATGTCAATGTCATGCCATTATGGTGACAATATATCATACAAATGTACATTCTTGAGAGCTGGTTAAATGAGTTTAACAATTCTTTCAACACAATTATATTTCATAAGCTTTGGAAGTTAAAAATTAAAGAGTTCACCGATGTGAATTTGCAAACAGTATCATGCCAATAAATCAGGGATGACCGAACAGGTAGAATTCCTAAAAAATTTCAGGGTTTTGGCTTTTCAGGGGGAATTGGAAGCACAGATTAAACTGCTGTTACACCAAGCTTTTAACTAATTTATCTGAATTAATTCCAGTCATTGTTTAGCGGGACAAAAATGTCAGCACAGTACTGAACGTAAGTGAAAAATTGCACAATTTAATCACTAATAACACAACATTTCATTATGTGATGCCTTCGTGGCTGATGTAGAACCACATTCAATACAAATCTGTAACTTGAAACCTGGCCACTACTTCCTCTCTGTCAATTTCTATCATTTAGTGATGACCTGCCATGGGTGAACAATTGCTTGTCAGAATGTGGGCTCCCTAAACAGTAAGAAGGGACTAATATTCTGACATGATGAATTAGTGGGTGCATGGTGCAAAGAAAGTTGCAAATGGCTGCAGCAAGTTATGTCATTCTTGTCCATTTCAACTGCTACGAACCCTCATTATTAGTAACCAACTCCCAACCATAGATTTCTACTGACTGCCGTAGATTAGCATGTACATCTAAATCTGGCCATGGCAACTGCAGCAAAATGAAAATTCCATTTTGAAAACGATAAAAACACATTCAAAAAACACCGACATGCAATCAGTATTTACAAAATAATATGCGGTTAAAACATGCACGCCAACAATTTAATCCAATGAGAATAAACTTTCATCACGGCAAAACATCACATCCAGGACTAACACTAAAGGACATCTAGCTAAGTTATAAATATGAAAAATAGACAGGCCCATCACTCTGTTGAACACACAAGGATAACAATAAGGCCAAGCAACGGTCCAAAAACTAGCGGACAGCATGATAATAACAAATAACACTGCACCGATATGCTAACTAAAGCATCCAGTTTGTTCTACTGGTATCTGGTATGGTATCTATAGTTAACACGTAAAATGCTTCTTGTTTAAGTGTGCGATATCTGCTAACAGCTGTGAGACTCATTCTACTACAGTATGGTTTTATATTAAGCAGTTCTGTTAACATATCTGCCTGTCAATCATAAAATAGAAATGTAACAACTTTTTCAACATACAGTTACAGACACAACAAATGAACACATAATGCAGATCTACAGCAATTCTATGCGCGTATAATATATTTTTTTGCACCAATGAACTGTACAAAACGTCCCACTCGACACTAAATGAGTCTTATCGGAGATGCTCAAGATTCCCAGCCAATCTCTTGGCCAGTACTGTGAAAATCCAAATTAAAGCTGGGAGAAAAAATCATAACAATACAATCAACCTAGGCTAACACAAACCTAAATATACATCAACCAAATCAACAAAATACAAATCATCAAACACGAAAACACAACGACATAAAATAAACCGAGACAAATTATAACCAAGGTTTATGACATCCAGCCTAGAAACGGAGCGGGCCTATTCTTAAAGGAAAAGATACAGGAGAATATATAAGAAAGGAGACTATAAGAAAGAGAAAAAAGAAGTAAGTTACAAGAAGCAAAAAAAAGCAAATAATAAGAGAAAGAAACGTCTTCTAGAGCACATTCAGCTGCAATGCGCACACAGGGTCGTAATGATCAAAGTACTGCTAGCAAACTAAGCTTCGCGACAAGCAAAAATCATTCTGCATCATGCTATACTGATGTGCTGCTCCAGTTTTAAGGCATCTTTCACATTCATCCATAGCTTATAGCTTTTATCAGAAATCAAATATATTACTTCACTTTTTGGCCCCCATAACCATTTCACTACAAACACAGCTTTTTAACAGGGTGGGACCAACATCATGCACACAAGGCAAATTCTTGATTTCAGTTATGACTGCAGTATATCAAAATAATAAAAATAACAATTCTATCATACATCATTTCATTTAACAAACTTATATAATCAATTAATGCCAGTGAGAAAAATATAACACAATCGTTTTAAGTCCAAACTGCATGCAACAATGAGGACAGACAGCACCAGTGAGAATCACAAGCAAACCTTAACAGCCTGTCTGCAAAGACAGTGCAAAACTATATAATTACTTTGCCCGCAGGCGGGGCTTAAAGTATTGTTCTGAGTATGTCTGTCAGTCCATCCGCTTGCGGAATTTGAATATCTCACGGCTGAACTATGCCAATTTTTGTGCATGATGCCTAGGTGGCTGTAGTTCAATCCTCCTCTGGTGGTACTGTGATACGTTATGAACTTGCGGTTTTGTGGACGATGTCATTTTTTCACATAATGGCCCTATGGCACATCATGTGTATTAGTAAGCAGTAACAGAATATAACGTGCTTAACAGTCGAGATTCCAAGCACATATACTCGATATCAACAAGCAAACACTCACTGTGAACTGTGTATGTTACCTAGGTTACCTTGTTAGAGATAGGGGTTATGTCGTCATATAAAAATATGAAAATTTGCACAAAATGGTCAGGAACACTAGAAATGCATACAAGTTAAGCTTTCACTCAAACTCAAGTCTGCATTATGTCGTAGACCAGTGGTAATGTGCGTCAAAAATTTAAATTGAGGCCTGGAATCAGTCACCAAGAGCAAGTCACCCATTAGAGACAATTCCTAACTACTGTACATGTCTAGTGGCTAGTTGTATTTGGTCTGGTCGGACTATAGTTGGCCGATATAAATAAGACTACTGGTATTCTATACATTACTCAAGAGTCGTAGCAAATATTCAGCACAGCCCTAATTACAGTTTTCATCTACATACAGTAACCACACATTAAACAAACCAAATTCTAGTAAGACTGCACTGCTAATATAGCAGTGAACATCGTAAATCAATGATTAGTGCATCACCAACCAAGTACAATGTCAACTTGTACACTGTCTTCAATGATCTGGAAGATGCAGCATCTGAAGACGTGCAGTACATGACAATCAATTACTAGAAATATTAGCTTCAGTTAAAAATAACATGTATAAGCACAACTCTACATCAGTATACCAGCACTGCTACAAACATCTGAACTGAATATATATATATATATATATGTATATATCCTCGTGGTAAACACTAAACTAAACTAACAACTCTGAATAATTCACATTAACATTCAGTTCACAAGAGGATGACATTAACAGCTACTCTACACAAAGTTATGTCCAACCTGAAAAAAACATGAACACAACCAGAGAGCAATAAAGCTTTTACAGCAGACCTTGCTACAAGGATCTATCAAAAGAACACACTACGGCATGTAGTGGTATTATCAGTTTTCTGTACTGAAATGATACATCAATGGTTCACATTGGCAAGCCTGCCGCAGTGCAGCTGACCACTGGTGATGACAATCAGTACACTTCATTGAGGTTTCACGCACCACGTTCCAACGATTGTCAACCGACAGACAAACTTCTGGGTAAAAAAATGCTGTCAGCGAGATTTTCACAACACGTGAATGAAGCAAGAGGCACTCACTTACCACCACACAAAGCTCGACAAACTACTATTATGTTGATGGCGGAGGAAGGCAAGATTGAAACAACAACGTCATCTGTACAAGCGTCGAGTCGACCGCAAAGCGACGTAAGCAAATAAAGTAGAAGTGAGGCTCAGTTGTACAATACACACACTCAGTTAAGCGCACACACTCCAGCGCAGACTGCCTGCACATGTCAAAATAACTCTGCATAAGTTATGTGCCGAGTAAAACGACGCGATGAAGTAGCGCGGAAATCTAGACACGAACGGAAAGCGATCAATATGAAAAAAATGCAGAAGATCTGAACGGACGACCTAGCCGTCCGCTTTTGCGCCACCCTGCTCACACTGCAGGAGCTGAACAATTGTTGGGTCATTCATGGCGCCGTCAATGAACTCCTTCAGAGACAGTCGGTCGTCAGCGTTCATATCCATCTGACGGAAGATTTTGTTTGTTCGTTTCTCCGGCGTCGCCTCGTCGTCCGGCATCTTCATCGTAGTGCCCAGCATCTTGTATATTGCCTGCACCATCATCATCACAACAACACACTGCATCAACGACGACTCTGCACCATGATAAAAAGCACTATCGATGACAAGACCCGTCAGTGACGATAGCTAACTGCATGACTCGGGCGAACCCGCATTAGTTGGCAGAGTCCTTGCTTCACAAAGGTGTTCATTCGTTCGTTCTATCAGGCGTGGCGGTACGCTGTTGGCAGTCTTTCGACGTGCCTCCAGCCACCGCCAGCGCTGAGGCCTAGGACTGACCCAGTGCGATTCCCCTCTAACACTGGGGCTTGTACTGTATATTTTAAGAGCCCAGCTTAGCCTGCGGGTTTCTCTGGCAAGGTGCCAACGATGCGGCCATCCTATACGACCACTGGCACCTTCCATCTGTTATCCACACCGGCGGCTCTCACCACACCCAGACTCCCCCAATCCGGGTGTGATGGCCTGTCACATTTGTAAGAGGACACAGGCAACTCTTTGTACCTGTCCAAGAATTTAATCTCATAGCATGCAGAAACCTGACTTGACAAGCCGGCAGCAGCGGGAGTCGAACCCACGCTGTCGAGCTAGCCAGCCAGGCTCACTGCACTGCAGCTCAGTGTATTAGCCCACTGAGCCACGGAGGCAGCTCCTTCACAAAGGTGACAAATACAAAAATTCTGCAAGAATGTTTGGCTTTCAATCACTGGATTGACGGACTTATTGTCTACATAGAGGGAAGGGACACATCTCTAGAATCTCCCCTATTATCAGCTGTTCGACATGATAGTCTAGTACCTGATCTCATCTATTGCTCAAAATTAAAAAATAAAAACATAAAGTATTAGTATTAGCATATTGTTGCAGCCAATAACGACGGCAAAATGCACAAAATGCATATTTATTACTTATTTATTGCATGGACAGACCATAGATCAAATGATTTTCATGAGGAGAGAACGTCATGAATTACGTCACACAGTTAGTGGGAAAAAGCAATAAAAATAGGCGATTAACATTGGTTGAAAGTGTTTAATGCATGGTACCCATTTGGAGGACCCTTCAAAAGGGTTACATGCATTAAACAGTTCACAGGTTCAATCGGCGGATGGACCACATTAAATTTTAATGCGGTGAATACTTTTCTGAAGATGGACACAATGCCCCGCCCACATATTTGCATATTATTTTAGCATTTACGTATTGTTTTAGAGTATTTTGACAGAGGTGCTGCAAACTTTTGCAAACTTACAAAAGTTTGTAAAAGTTTTTAGACCATTTATTTTATTTTATTTTACATGTGAGAGCAGTCTTAACCAGACATACACAAGTCTTAACATACATTACAACAGCATAGCATTGTGCAGTCAAAAAATCCACTGTCCTCACATTATTCTTTCATTTAAAGATATGTTTAAATGTGCACCATTATGCTGTAAAATGCATATGACACAGTATCACTATTCATTAATAACCAAATAAATAAAAGTATGCTACTGACAAAGAACAGTTTAATAATGACAGAATACAAGTGTGGAACACGTACGCTGACAATTTCCAGCATTTCGCTCTTTGAGATGTAGCCATTGCCGTCAAGATCATACATGTTGAAAGCCCACCTCAGTTTCTCGTCCAGGTTACCACGTGATGTCACACTCAGCGCACACAAAAATTCACGGAAATCAATCGTGCCGTCATTATTTGTGTCAAATGTGCGAAAAACGTGGCCAGCAAACAGTGATGCATCCCCATTTGGAAAGAAGTTAGAATAGATCCTCTTGAATTCCTCGTGCGTTAGCTTTCCCGATGGACAGTCCTTGATAAAGCCTCGGTACCACTCGTTAATTTCTTGATCAGTAAAAGCTGTGCACTGGCGCAACTCAGCTAACTCTTCTGGTTTCAGTTTGCTGTGTTCCTTACCCATTATTAAACCTGAATATAAACAGACAATCTAGACAAAATCTAAACATATGACATAAATGCACCTGGATGTTATTGACTACAAGCATCTATGGACTCTTTGAGATTAGCAATAAGCAGCTCATCTCATTTCAGGAGATTCACCTATTACACAGTGAGTGTGCAATTCTTGGAGTCAGAAAGATTTGGTTAACTTTTACATTAATTCAAGTTATGTAACTGTTATATAACTGGTGAAGTTGGGTACCTCAAACTTAACACAATTTACAGTAGTTGCCACAGAAATGTTGGGGTACACAAGTTAATACCAGTTCAAAGGCAACATAAAATTACCAGTACGGTCCGGTCCACAGTCCATTTCTGTGGATCATTCTAAGTCTACTAATAACAACAGTTGTTAATTCGTTAACCAATTGTACATCTGGGACAGGTAATTACCCAGATCCAGTTAACCAGTTTTCCAATTTGGTTTCCATCAGATTCCATTAATCTTGTCCATCAACCGTGGACTACTGATACTGCATGAACTGCTGATGTACATCGCTGGGCTAAATTGATACCAGCCGGACAGCACACTCCAGATCTAATAGACTTATTTGTGGATGAATTATAAGCACCTAAAGTTAGCTGAATTTATCGGGTGGGCCAAACAAATCGTGTACTTGATAGACATGCACACTGGCACCACCTAGCAAGCATGTTTGAACGATTGTGTGTGGCAGCTATGAGTGAGTGTGCCACCAGCGATGGCGATGCGGCCTGTTGCCAAATTACTTTGGGACATCTTGCTGCTGTTTTCATGAAACAAGCTAAACAGTAAACAGACTTCAGTTTCATGATTTACTGAGTGTAAAATATGGAGAATAAAGAAAATCTGCTGTTTCCATTCGATGTCTACACAGCACACTACTGTGACACACACTGGAAGAACTTGATGATGGAAGAAATAACCACAATGAAGATCTTTATTATATGCACGGCAGTTACTGCATTCAAATGATACTTTTCACTGGTCTTTTGAATTGATTCTCAGTTCCTTCTCTCATTAGTTCAATCTCCCTGCTTACAGATAGAGATGCTTATAACAATACTCTGTACACCCGGTGGTGGAGTAATGAAAGGTTAACAACTTAACATGACCTCATAGTGACGTCAAGGTGATGGTGTAGACAGCCAGTGGCAGCGAGCTATTTTTAGCAACTCAAACCGTGGACCAATCTCGTTATCGGCGACTGGCGGCATGGGTTTTTCCAGTGAGCCATGGGTATTTCCCGTGACCGTGGGTTTTCCACAGCCGTCTGGCGGCTTTTGATTGGCTGAGCGACTCTTGCTAGCAAAACGTTCGAGAACCAGCTTCAGCGTACGCATGTGCAGCACAGCCTACAATGCTATATATAGACAGGATTTTTTTTCAGGAAACTCTCAGAAACTCCAAATATATTTATAGAGCACGAGGTCAGCTCATTCTTTGCCGTCAATATTCGGCCTGTGATTGGCTGAGCGACTCTCGCTTCTACTCCCGTGCATACTACTCCCAGGTGTAGAGAAAGAATTTTTTTGTCTTTTTGCAGTAAACTATTTACCCCAAAAAGTACTATACCCCATTTTCCGCAGACGCCATCCCAAAAAAATTCTGCGTCCCTTTTACCTTGCCACCTACCCCTTCCATGCACAAAATATTGTGGTTGTTCCTTTTCTGTAGTCTTTTCCTCATCACTTCATCAACTTAGCAGTGTCGCGCGTTTTATTGCCACGTTAGTTACGCTTATTGCAAACTATTGGCTTAGTAGCATACGCTCAGAATGCACGTTTACCATCACCATTTTCCCTGATTCCGCTTATATACGTACCATTCAAATTCACAACAATTAAAACAAAAATAACTATTGGACCACAACACAAAAATGAAGATGGCGACGCGCCGCTTCCGGTCTGTGTCTGTTCATCGCTAGTGAGGCGCGAGTTTACACAAAGCGATATCTTTTTCTGCTTTTTAGCGCGAGATTTAATATATACATCTTGCGCTTATGCTACGATGTCAGTGTCCGTCTGTCTGTGACGGACGTGCATTGTGGTCACGGTGCATGCCTGGAAGAGGGTAGGGGTCATCGCGCGTTATGCTAACCACTGCTAGGCCCTCTTGTCTTATCTTCTTGTACAGCCGATCCATCGTACAGCCACAGAATCTAGATAGGCGGCGTAGCGGCTACAAGCCTACGCCGCCTATCTAGATTCTGTGGTACAGCGTGCTGCAGGTACAGATTCTTTATCTTCCTCAAACTCATACATCAGTGATTCAGCTGTACCAGTACAATAACTGTCGTCCTTCAACATTGTACCACTATCGTGTACATGTTTAAAATAATTGAAATATGAAAATAGGCCTGCCTATCGATAATTCGGTGATCAGAAAACCATTCAATATCAGTTTTACATCACAATGGAAAATTTTTGGCGACTAAATATTGAATTAAACGACAATTGGGCGAGAAATTTCGTCTGCCTCGTCTGTCTCTGTAATTGTCTATTTGCTATATTATTGTATATATTTGGGCGACCAGCTCATTGAGCATTTGCTTTTCTGGTAGCCTGTCCCTGTGCTTTTTATTATTTTCTCGTTCTATTTACGTGTACGGGTGGTCAGTGTCGTAGGCAGGATTTTAGTTTGGGAGGGGCGCCGCATTGAGGCGCCGAGGGGGGTAGGGTGCGGGTG
>Ga0209782_1002322_pt1 | contig 10566 bp, 8 predicted proteins | sample WorMetmaBAHAMAS1_FD_187390 | JGI IMG/M metagenome (GOLD analysis project Ga0209782, IMG submission 187390) | Marine gutless worms symbiont microbial communities from Max Planck institute for Marine Microbiology, Germany - Inanidrilus... | ecosystem: Host-associated > Annelida > Digestive system >...
GGTGTTATCTGAAGTCAGGGAGGTCTACACCCCCTGGGGGGTCTGTATAACTTACTGCGGCCTACAAATCCAAGATGGCAAAAAACTGCCATCTAGAAAAATAAAAAATTTGCCATATCTCCGCAACCATTTGACTGATTTTGACAAAATTTGGCTAGGTGATGCATCTGGCCCTCCCACAGCTGGCATTATTATCTGCTCGAAACTGCAATTGATTTGCTTATGGTTCAGCTGATGCCAGTGCCACCCCATCATGCTTTGCTTCATAAAAATCCAGAACTGTTTCACCTTTCTGGTGTAGGCTTACCCAGGCTGTCCTGAAAACCAGGCTGTTAAGCGAGTGTCTTGTCTTATGGGTAAATTTTCCAAACATAAGAACAAGAAATAAACTTAATCAACAAAATGAATACATAGAGCAAGATGGCAGAACAAGCTGGCAGATAAACAACTTATTGGACCCATTCCATGGGGCCATAGCGGTCCCCTCTGTCACGCGTTGTCGTTGTCGTTGTTGTAGACATCGATGCGCAGGCGGCGTGCGACGCGACAGTAGCGACACCTGGTGAATGGTAATGTGGCGGCTCGCAGTGGCGAATGGGCCCAACATTTTTCAAACGCTTCTTGTTTTCAATTTCTGAAAACTAGTCTTCTTCTTTGGTTATTCAAGGCTGGGCCAGCTCCCTCAAAACAGAAACTTTTGGATACGGAGCTGAGCTTTGCAGATCGTATGCCCATCCCATCACACAATCATGACTGACAATGAGGAACATTTAACAGATACATACTCTGAAAAGCTTTTGGAAAAAATGAATAAAGCATTCCATTTAATCAGCATGTTGTTAGTTTGTGATTTTCAAACAAGTTACTGAAAGACTATATGTAAGTACAATTTGGTGTCAAATACCTTTCTAGCAGCACTCTGGTATTTCATTGCCTTCTTTGTGTCCGCTGCAGCTGTTTCCACATAGTCCACTGCCTTCTCTACATTATGTTCTATCCTATCAATCATCTCACCCTGCATCAAAACAAATATACTTGATAATTACCAATGTCTCTAAAACACTATGTAGAATACTGTGGTTAAAAAACAAGCAAGATTCTGGAAAAGCAAAGGAAAAGTGGATCAGATACTTGCTATTAACATTAGCAGAAAATACACCAAGAAAAATAGTTTCATATGGCAACTTCATACTGCAGACTTCAAACAACCATATTAACAGTGTCCTCGTATGCCTGTCATATCAGCTTACTCTGTTGTTTCATCACTCTCACCATTGATAACTCCATCATTATTTCACTTCTGGCATAAAACTTTTTTAGCCGCGCCTCTCGCATGCTGTGAGATGCACGTAAGTAGTCACGTTTCTGTTCGTGACAAAAATTTTTTTCTGTGTCTGAGGCCCAATTTTTGTAACGCTTTTCTCCAAGCTGGTTTGACCGATCTCAATAAAATTGACATGATGGGGGCTCTTAGGGATAGCATCCTCTAAAAAATTTGGTGAACTTTGGTCCACTTTTTCGGGGAGCACAAATTTTTGATTGTGGATATCTCCGGCATCTTTTCAACAATTGCCACAAATATTTGCATGGTTAGGGGTTTTGTGGAGTATCATCCTCCGAAAAATTTTGGAGAACTTTGACTCACATTTTTGGGCAGCACAGCTGGTTTGACCGATTAACCCATAGAGGCGCGACCATATACCGCTAGATATTCTAGTTTTTCACAAATCCTTCCCACTGTAGACTGTCGATTCTCTTACTCCCTCAGGACTGACTACATGGATAACCCAGACCATAACCTCTGAGATATGTCTGTTTATACTTGTAGTAATTTTTGGTTTTCTTTTTCTTATTTCTTCTGTTTTTGTGACAGAAACAACTGTGGCAAGTATTAATAAATACTGGCATGGCATCTGAGACAAAACGATAGGTACATCAGAAAATGTGTTTAACAAACCACTTAATACAGTTAAAGTGGACTTTGAACCAAGGGTGTGGTTCCGACCAGCGTGTGAGTAGAAATGCTAAATATAGTGACAATGAACAAAGATCAGTAAATACATTGGACAGCAAGAAGCAGAACAAACAAACGAGTGTCACTATTTAGGAATTATTAGTACAAACAATATATGCAAAGTAAACATGTAACAAAGGACAAGAAAGGCTTCTAAAATTACAGCCAAACTTGGCAAGATCTAAGAAAAGGCAAAAAATATAAATTACTAATTTTTCAATGCTTAGTAAGACTTAATAACTTTTTCTCATGACATCAATTCAAGCCTAATCATTATGCTAATGCCAACAGACAATAACTATAATAATAATTACAGATGTAATATCCAAGTCTTTGCAAACAGATACACACACACGCAAACAGACCTGACTTTCCACTAGCATAGCCATGTCCATGAACATGTCGTGAAGTTCTTTGATTGATTTCTCTAACTTCATAATGTCATTGTGTCTCGCTTCAATATCCTTTAGTGACTGCTTCGCCTGCTGTGTATCCGTTATGATCTGAAGACAGTAACACCAACAACAATCCATCGCATTTAACAGCTGTTTTCCACTGATTCCCTCCCTCACCTGTCACAAAACAGAACCTTGGAGAATAACTGGCACAGGTTTTTGCAGTCGGATGTCAGCCAAAGAACTGTGTCAATGTACTCAAAGAACCGAAAATGAAAAATCACACACATGCATCAATTGCTGCAACGATCAAGTTTTAACAAGTGTTGCAACAACAGTTGAATGTGCAGTTTTACTGTTAGCAGTGGATGATCTGGCTCTGCATTCACATTCACAATTTTTCCCATTTTCCACCATGCAACAGATATGTCAGCAGTTTTCTCACAGGGAACTAAAATCCAACCCACACTGCTATGCACTCTACTAAGATCAGCCACAAAGTGGTTTGCACTCTATGTGTACTTTCTACTTTCAACCAAAACAACAGGATAATGCAATGAAACGTCCGCTTACACCCTGCGTGAAAATAGCCGGGTTGCCCGACTCCAGCATGTTCTCTAACTCGTCGTTTGTCGTTGCTCTGCCAGCTATACACACATTTCGTAGAAGTTCATTAGTTAATCATAAAATTAAACGACCATGCGAAACAGGCATACTTTGCATTATAGTGCATCAAGTGGGAAACAACACTGTACCACAATAACAAACTCATACTTCAAATAAAGTAAACTAGACGACCCTTTCTGAATTAGACTGGATCAAAGCAGTAATCTTCATCAGACTAGACTGGGCAGCAAGGCACAAAAAGCAAAGTTCTCTCAAAGCTGGAGGTATAATAAATAAAAGTAAAATACAAAATATAAAGTTAGCCACTGTTCTTTTCTTTTGGACATCTTGATTTCTGTTCTCCTTAAAGTGCGTCTAAATTATATACACCATCGCGTTCTTCTGCAGAAATGACTATGATTGCTGCTGGCAATTCCATCATCTTCTTCTAACGAAACATAACAAAAATTCAAATTAAACAGAACTGCATTTAATATGCATGATGCTGCCATCAAGCAGTTATGATAATCACACATAATCAACGATGACAAAATGTGTACTACATAACAAAATGCTTACATTTCAGCCATGCTTGCAGTGATGCCAACTCAGTTTACACAGCTATATGCTGCAAAATATAATGACGATAATTACAACATGCACACAAAATGAAATAAACTACACGAATATACTGAATAAGAACATTTATATAAAACTAAAACATGCACATACAAAGAAAACTGTCCTACTAACACAGCAATAACTAAAAATAATTCTAAAAGGTGCAAATACTCCTAAAAATGTGAAAGAAACATAAAAATACACATGCAGATGACAAATACTAAAAAAAACTAAGAACTAAAAAACTAAAAAACTAAACAATAAAATGGCATAGACAGATAGAGTAATCTAATCTAATCTAAGACAATCACAACGGACAAGGCACATCAGGCAGTGAAAAATAAAAAAAACATAACAAGAAAAAATTACTTTTGCACACTATAATAATTCTTTCTAAACCCAACTAGCATCTCAATACTACCACAGACTGTACACTGACAAACACATACTTATTTCCATCTGCCTCTGGAGGCGTTTCTTGCAGCCTTCGCGGTAGTCAACTTGAGCCGTGTTGTACTGGTTCATCACCTCGATGAACTTACGCAAGATTGTGGAGTGCTGCAAGCAGACAAATGTTGAGCATCGCTTGTCGGTGTTTTTACTCGTTAACAGAGTAAATCTGATTTCTGAATGTAACTTCATTGGATGCAAATTGATTGCAATCCAAGTATAACCGCGGTCAGTAAGTCTGCATCACAGGTGTCATGCTGGTTTGCAAAAAAATGAACGAGAGTGGGTGAGACCACTATCCCATGCTATACATTGATCACGACCATATGAGGATGGTCTGAGACACAAATTCACATCCATGTTAGATAACCGATGGTAGTGCAAGCAGCACCACAGCGTGAGTGAGCAGTACGTCTAGTGTGGCTCATTGCAGCACCAGTACTGGCAGACGTTCTAGTGTAAATGCAGACCATCCACGATTTTTGCCGGCACTGGTCATTATACTTCATTTGCAGGTCTGCTATTTTCAGCACCATTGCATGTGTGTGTGTGGTGTGGACTCATATTGCCATTGATATCAACTACATCAATAGACTTTGAATGCCACATGGATGAGTCTACTAAGCACACTTACAACCGGCAGACTGCTGGCCAAGTAGTGACATCAAAGCTGCAAGGCCAACATGATGCATCCTCGGCTGCACTTAATCTCTTGCTGAAACTGTATGCCCGATGTCAACAAAACTTGGGTGTGAATGTTCCCAGTTTTAACTTCCTGCCCCACTCAGTGCTGCTGTTATATGCATTTCCTGTATGTGGCCATGTACAGCCAAGCACGGAAGTACTGAATCGATTCTGAATCACTGATTTGGAAGCAATCGACATTACTGAATCGCCCCATTCGATTTTGGCGGATCATTTTAACACTGCTTGTTAATGCTAACGTACATAAAAATTAAACACAGAACTAGAAGGCACTTACTTAGTAGAACACATCTTCAATGTGCCACACTTACATCAGCACAATGTCAGTAAATAGCGAGCGCAACGTGACGCTATTTCAGCCAGTGTGTCAACAAATCTACAGGTTAATTTTGGCTATGCTGAGGGCCAATCGAAGCCAGAAGTATAGCCTACTGCATCATGCCTGACAGGCGGATGAGGGGTCACACTAAAGTGAGTGAAAGGTGAATAACTAACCTGAGTCTTACGGATACGAAGATCAGCCGACGATTTATTTGTCTCCTCCTCCTGCTCAATCTTCTGCTCCAAAACTGAAACAATGACACAAAAAAAGTTTGCTACTGGTAGTTCACTGTCTATTGACCACAACACAAAAAGCTTAAAAGCATAAGCAAACTTAAATAAAGCATGAAAGATTGCAAAGAGCCATAAGTCACAATAATGTCAAATTCAAAATAAACATGCAAATTGTGCTAAAACAACACAAAATAAAAATCGCAAAATTGTGACTAGATAGCAAAGTAACTAGTTGCTTTTATCATTTTATAGTGACTAGCCCAGCACTAATTATAATTTCTACACAAAGAAAGTCACTAATAAGTGACTAAAATCAAAAGTTATGCACAGTGCTAAAATCTTGTGATGCAAAACTTGAAGAAATGCATGCAAAATTGTCTAACTACCGATTATTTTTATTGACAAAAGTATAAGGTAAGCTGGGACAGTTAAAAGATTCGTATACTGTTTGAATAAGTGATCAACGAATTTTGACAATAGGCCGCATCGCTGGGGTGGGTAATGGGTATTCCCGTCACGAACAAAAGTGATGTCAGGTGCCGAAGTCAGTATGCTGCAATGTGTTAAAAATTCATTTCGGGCACTTGGTAGGTGGAACTGTTGTCAAGTTACATGCCGTTGAAGTGCATCCGCCAAGTGCTTTCATGTGCTTTAATAACTGACACCAATCTGCCTCACAAAGGACATTTCTATCTCTATCACTTCACGTGATAACTATATTTACTGCAATATTTACTTATTTATTGTTCTCGCCACAACCTATCAATTACATCATGACGTTATCCATTTTTTTGCTGCTGCACGTGCTGCTCGCAATCGAAAAAAATTAAAATCACTGTTATATTTCAGCAGACTTCTCAGAAACCCTAATAGAACAGAAATCTTATTAACTTCTCTCACACAAATCAAATATGTTTCTACACTACAAGTGTATTAAACAAGTACATCTGCTAACGCCGATGGACCACGCGACGCTGTTTAACACAAAATCGACCATATCATACTGCCCACCGAGTTTAATTACCAGGCAACGAGCGTCAATTAATAGCAAATTGCTATAGAGACCGAGAAATGTCGGTTATTACCACATATTTGAACGATAATGCTCAAACTCCACTTGGTCGAGTTGTTGTCTATACGTTATACAACAAACTTTGCAACAAATACGGTGACAAATCGAACCGATGGAGCTTATGCCTTAGCGTATCGCAGCACTAGCGTCGACCGTCGAAGGTGAGACAAACCGTGGTCCGTCGTCGATCTTATTGATTCCAGCTAGCAGCGTGCAGTGGCAAAATTTTTTCCACGTCCACAGTTGCACAGACAACAAGAAGCTCTGCTATGGCAGAGGGACCACACAACGCGCTTGTCAGTATAGACTAGAGTCCCGGACCTATCGTGTGGCATTATTTGCGTGATCCTACGTGTAGCCGTTTTGACACAATACCGTAGTGTGACAGACACACACACACACAGACAGATGGACAGACACATGACGACGGAATATACCGCGCTCAGCTTAGCGTCGCGCGGTAAAAATTGACTATTGCACGGCCCACAAAGTATAATTACCAGGCAACGAGTGTCGGTCGATAGCAAATTGCTATGCAGACCAAGAAATGTCGGTTATTAACACATATTTGAACGATGATGCTCAAACTCCACTTAATCGATTCGTTGTCTATATGTCATACAGCCAACATTGCAACAAATAGGCTACATTGACAAATCGAACTGATGGAGCTTAGGTCTAAGCCTTAGCATGGGTGGCCTCAAGCGCCATAGGCACGATAATCAGTAGTCCGTCATCAGCGACATTGTGTATCACACTTCACGGAGTGCAGTGGATAACTTTTTCTAACTCCACAGTTGCGCATACAAAAATGGGTCACGTTAGCAAAACCACGCCCCTTTAGGGTTGATTTGTCATCCCTTTGGCAAGACTTGATATGGTCTCCCTTTGTTCAAAATTTGAGAGCTCTAGCTTCAGCCATTCCTGACATATGGATTGGGCCCCCAAAATTTAAAACGTGTCACATGACGTAACCATGCCCCTTTCAGGGACGGTTTGTCGTCTGTCGGCTGGGACTAGCTACGGTCAACCTGTAAACCAAATATGAAGTCTCTATGATTACTCACTAACAAGATATGAAAGGCGACGAAAAATGCAAAAATTGAGATGGTTTTGGGAGTTAGGGGTAACCCAAGGTCATCGGAAACATAGCCATTCGATAGAGCACATATGACTTCCTATTCAACTTTAACAGAAACTATGCGTCTATCTTGTACCGAGTTACAGCGCGTTTTTCGTCGAAAGTCGCCAATTTTAACCCACCCCACCTGCATTTGTCGCCCCTTTAGGGGTTGATCTCGTTCGAATTTTGCTGTGAACTTTGGTGTCAGAAAACTACAGTCCCGGGCCTATCGTGCGGATTATTTGTGTGATCCTACGTTTAGCCGTTTTGATACAATGACGGACACACACATATGGGCCACCCATACTGACTCCCAAAGCTGCCCCTTCCTGTGGGGCAATCAGTAACCCCATCCACACTGCACGTCCTTGGATCTACCCAACCACTACCCAAACGGCAGCTCCAACTGCTGGTTTTCCACAGCTCACCGGTCAGACACATGGACACACAGACAGACATGGAAATAGTGCAAAAAATGACACATAAGAATAGGCCGTTTATGCTCTAGTAAAACAATGCAGCCTAATAATAAAAGTAATTATATTGTGCAGAAGTAATAAGCGTTCGGCCAGTCTACCTTTTAACTTTCCACGGACTTTATTAGCAGTCTTCTTGATTTCTGCCATAAGCTCCTCCAACTCTTCTTTCATTTCTACAGCAACAACCCACACCATATTCGTTTCAATCTTATCTCTCCTTTACAGCAGACGATATACCGTAAACCCTGATATAGAAGCAGGACCTAAAATAAGCTTATAGGCCGGGCCTGAAACAGAAGCTGGATCCTGATAACATGCCGGTTCGTAATTTGCTTACATCTAGAGCACATACCCACTGAGAGATCATTGTTATTCGACTAAATAAGAGTATAAATGTTAGAAGCAGCATAAACAATGCAATACAAACTTTATATAAACAATTTAAACAGCACTGAATGCTTAGCATATGTGAGTGATTTATAAACATCAGTGCACTGTCCACTGAGTGTTGGAGATGTTACTGGTTTTTTTATCTAAAATATGCAATTTCCAGAAATATCTCATAGTATTTTGGAAACAATACAAAACAGCTAATAGTGAATGTTCTCTTTTGTACAAAAATTAAGAGGTAGAGAATCAGTGGCGCAACCAGCCAACATATACAGCATTCATTAATCTGTACTACTATTTAACAAACCTAATGACGTACCACAAAAGTACAAAAGTATGCTACTAACTGTCGTCGGTCTGTGGAGCTGACAGTATGGCACTGTGTTTCTTCTTAACTTCGTCAACATCGGATGCTATTTTGTCAATCATCTTCCGAATCTCATTCACCTACAACATGCAATCCACAACGTGCACACAAATAGGAATTGTTTCTGCTCCGGTGTTTCTGGCTCCTGTATTATTGTCGGATTTAACAGCTCTCTGCCAGATTACTCAAAAAGTTGTGGTTGACTTTAGGACACATTTAGAAATACGCTGAAAGCAAAGAGATTGCATAAGTTAAAACTGTTGACTGAGCAGAACTCTTATGTCTTCTCACTAACATGAATATGCCAGATGCCATCAACAAGGGCATGTAGCAGTAAAACTTTGCTCCAACAAAATTCGTTTTAACTGGAAATGTCAGCTAACACATGACGACCTGTATAATAGCTATAATGTAATTGCTGTTTTTAGCCCGCTCGGCAAACTTGCTGACCGTGCTATATATTTTGCCTTCCGTAATTCCTTTCTTTTTTTTTTAAATTGAGCAAAGGTATCTCAGCTATCTGAGCAATCTGGACCAGTATTTGCGATTCCTCATGGGACATTGGGACATTGCCATGGCAACCAATTTAGACAAAATTGGCAAACCGAACTTCATTCGGCACCCTGCCATTTTAAAACGGATTGGAATGTCACAATGGATAAGTAGCTTTATAGCGCCAATGATCCGTTTACATTGTGTACAAATTGCACGAACTTTGGTCCAGTAACGCCGGAGATTAAGGTATGAGAAATTTGTACTTTTGAGACGATACGGCAAAAATCAGCAAATCCCACCAAATATCTCAAGAACTACTGGACTGATCTTCACCAAAATTCAGCATTGGTAGATGTATATATGGGGATTATAAAACTGTCATAAGTTTTGCAGTAGTCCCAGGGACGTTGCTGGTAACCAATTAATTTTGAAGGCTTTGCCGACGTCAAAATTGACCACCTTTACTCTTTGCTCACGCATTCTGAAATGGAATGCAATTATCATCTTGTGAATGCATGTATTAATAGCTACACTAATGCCTCTACATCATGTAAAAGTTTGGTGAAAATCGGTCCAGTAGTTTCTGAGTTAAAGTGTGGTAGAAAGTTAAAACTGTGTGACTGTGTCGCGGCTCGGCCTAAATTTTTTTCAATAACCTTTTATTCGGCATGCTGGCATTTCTAAATGGATTGGAGCATCAAAATTTCGATTTATGCAAGTTAATTGGCAATCATTTCTGTACATTGTGTGTAATTTTTGTAAGATTCAGTTCAGTGACCCAGGAGGTTGAGACGTAAGAAACTGAACGGCTGGCGTTGATAATTTTACCACATTTAGTTCAGCTACGTTTGCTGCCTTCACTCGTTGGACTGCAGTTTCAAAACATATGGCACATCGCCTTGTAAATGTGTGCATTAATAGCTACACTAATGCCTCTACATCTACATCTACCTCTACATCGAGTAAAAGTTTGGTGAAATTTGGTCCAGTAGTTTTTGAGTTAAACTGGGGTAGAAAGTACAAATTGTTCCGCGCTTCGGCCACAATTTGACGATCGTCGTTTACTGGTCATGCTGACATTCTGCAACGGATTGGAATAAATTATAGCAATTTCGATTTCAGTACATGTACGTTAATTAGCAATCATTTCTGTACATTGTGTAAAAATTTTGTAAGATTCAGTTCTGTGACCCTGGTTGTATACGACTGGCATTGATAATTTTACCATGCTAAGTCAAAAAAATGTTCACCTGGGGGTGGGGCTGTTAGGCACTGCGGTAATCAGTAATTAAAG
>Ga0209782_1002323_pt1 | contig 10565 bp, 6 predicted proteins | sample WorMetmaBAHAMAS1_FD_187390 | JGI IMG/M metagenome (GOLD analysis project Ga0209782, IMG submission 187390) | Marine gutless worms symbiont microbial communities from Max Planck institute for Marine Microbiology, Germany - Inanidrilus... | ecosystem: Host-associated > Annelida > Digestive system >...
AAGGTGATACTACCCACCATCACGTCATCTAAATGTCAACGTGATGCTGAGTAATATCACCTTTTTATGATTTTTGCAGTTTTTGATCCATGGCTGTTAACAGAATAGATAAACTGCAGTTTTTATCATTTATAATTGCTGTTTTATTATCACTTACAGTACATTTTATAGCACTTAGGCTAAGGAGGACAATTATGCATCAGCTCACTAAAATTCTGCTGAAATAGGTCCAAATGATTTTTGAGATATCATGTTTTTATACTTTCCAGATGGCAATTGGCCACCATGTTGATTTTTAAAAGCATCAAATCTTATATGCTGACGAGATCGGGAGGATCGAGGCACATCACCATGCCAAATTTTCTCGAAACTGGTCCGTCCATAGCAGAGATATTGCAATTTTTCGATTTTTCAAAATGGCCATCGCCGCCATCTTGGATTTTTGAAATCGTGAAATTTTATCGGCTAACGGGGTACAGAGGGTCAAGGCACATCAGCATGCCAAATATCGTCAATATCTGTCAATCGGTCGCGAAGATATTAAGATTTTTCAATTTTTCAAAATAGTCTCTGCTACCATCTTGCATTTGTAAATTTGTGAATTTTCATTGGCGGACAGTGTCTGGAGGGCCCAGACTCATCATCGTGCTAAATTTCGTCAAAATCGGTCTTTCCATTGTGGAGATATTGCAATTTTTCAAATTTTCAGTATGGCTGCCGCTGCTATCTTTGATTTGACTAACGGGGTCCAGAGGGTCGAGACTCATGAGCATGCCAAATTTCAACAAAATCGGTCAATCACTTGCAAAGATATTAAGATTTTTTCGATTTTTCAAGATAGCGTCCGTCCGCCATCCTAGATTCATTTGGGGCATATTTGGACCACCCACAGTGAGTACTTGGGGGTCTCTATCGCTCTGCAAAATTTGGCGTCTGCCACCTTCTTGGATTGTCAAATTCGCAAAATTTTATTGGCTGACGGTGTCTGGATGGCCCAGATGAACCACTGTACCAAATTTCGTCAAAATCGGTCGTTCCGTTGTGGAGATATTGCGATTTTTCAAATTATCAAGATGGCCACTGCCGCCATCTTGGATTTTTGAAATCACTTAATTTTATTGCCTAACGATACAGAGGGTCGAGACGCATCAGCATGCCAAATTTTGTCAAAATCAGTCAATCGGTTGTGAAGATATTAAGATTTTTCAAGATGGCGGCTGTCCGCCATCTTGGATTCATTTGGGGTATATTTGGACCACCTACAGTGAGTACTTGGAGGTCTGTATCACTCTGCAAAATTTGGTTATGATCGATGCAGTAGTTTTTTTATAACATTAACATTTCTATATATGGCGCGTTTGGCTGGAAAATGCCTATTCACGCCCCCAAAATTGTTTTTGGGGCATTTTTGATTCCCTAATTGGGCTGCAATATCAACCAAAGCCAAAAAACACACTCTTATGTGAGTCCGCATCATTTGAGCCATTAAGCGTGAAAATGTGGTGAGCGGTCTGACTTGTTGGTGAGTTGCTTAAAAAGGGGTATAATAAAAACATTTTTGGTTATATTTTACTTATTTGCCCAGAAGCCCCCATGGACGGATTTCCACCAAATTTTGCACAGCTGTAGACGTCGTTGACTTAAGATTTTATTTCACCTGTGACAAATTTTTTAGAGATCGGTTGAGGGACGTCGATTCTGTGTGGGGTCAAAAATGAAGGGTTCCCATTGACTAAGCCAATGGCTGTTAACACAGGGCTGCGCTACTGTGCCGCCTGTGATAGCGAATAGCAAGACAAGATGGTGACCCATCTCGGTACTGGCCGTGCTCGACGTCGAGCAACTTTGATGCTGTGAGTCAGTCCAGCTGGAGTGAGTGTGTCACTCAGCTGACGCTAATGACTGGGCAGTCACTCGTAGTGTGTCTATGTCATCTACAACAACGTTGAACTGTTCTAGCTGCCTGCATAGCTATAGCTACCTGCATCTCTCATCTGTGATAGCTGTCACTGAGTAAACGTCGTCCAGTCAGTAATTTAAATGTTCAAATGCAGAGAAGTTTAATGACGATAAAGTACGAAAAAGATGGACTTACTTAGGATCATCAATCATAGCTTAGGAAATTTGAAAATGAGACCTCACGGTTATGACTGCATTGTGATTCAGCTGTGTCTGTTGTTTTGTTAAATTTGTGTGAATTTTCAAAGTATATTAGTTACTTTTTAATGTCTTTGTTTAATTATTATGAAGCCACCTGAGTCATGTGGCAGTCAGTGAGTGGAGTGATGCATGTCAGTACTGTGTGAATTATTCTGCTGAACGGCTATCATCTCTACTGCGCCGCCGCCGCCGCCGGTGTGTTGATGATGTCTGTCTGTCTGTCTGTCTCTTTGTTGCATGATTTAACAACCAAACGTCCAAACTACAGATTTTCCACGCATCTTGCAGCTGTGACCATAGCTCTGGGTCTTCTCTCATGCCACTGCAATACGTTATGTACATGTACTTCCAGTTTTGTGGATGCATCCTCACTGCAACGTTGTGTATGGCCTAACACCCCTGCTACATGCCTGCGTCGTGGGCACCAAGACTACACGAGCCCTTTGTGCAAGGAGGGGGTGGGTGGAGTGTACACTGCACGATTGCCCCCCCCCCTCCCTCCATTCATTGCCTCCTTGTCACTTTTCTGTTGTGTCGACAATGGTTTCGTCCTAGTTAATGCATTCGTCCAGCTGTTTGACATGCATTCTGCTATGCACACGTACGTATATACGTCTCATCTATTATACTGCTGACTGACTTACAAACCTGCCCCCGTATTGTTTATGCAATACATGTCGTGTTATGTTAATGTGACGTCACTGCCCGCCCGCCCACTGCCTGCCTGCCTGTATTACTCCAGCATCAGCAGCCCATCTCAGACGACGATGATGATGTTGATGATGCACTCAGTTGTGTCACATCCCACTAAGTGCATGGTCGTTTCAGTGTTGGACATGTTCTTGACATGCTAGTAGTCGCAGAGGAAATGATCTTGTGTGTGAAATTTTGATTTGCTCGACTCGCTAGATGTTACGCATGATACTGCTAACATGACTGCTGCAGACAACAATTAAACATGGCGACTTACATGTGCTTATGTAATCTGATGAGAGTTGATTGATGTAGGTAACGTAGGGTTCATGTAATCCAGTGCAACAGTCAGTGGTATTGTTCTGGGAACTACGTTGATATAATCTCAATATGACGCCAGCAACTAGACACAGCTGTTAACAAGTTTCTATAACGTTATGTCGCTCGCTGTAGCCTACTGGACTGAAATGTGAATGAACCATTTGAGACGAGCATCAAAGATGCTGAAACTACCTGCTGCTGTACGTGCTGCATGGCTCGTTTGTATTAGCCAGGTTCTGCTACGTGACTCATCATCATCATAAGGCGGCCATTGACAACGTACGTACGTGTCTCAGTCGGCTGTGAGATCGTCTACAGGTGTTTGATAGGTGAGGCTAGCTAGGTAGGCCTACAGGTAGCTGCTAGTTCATTGAGAGAATAAATGTCACGTGACAGCAGCAGTGAATCAGAGAGACAGAGGCTGAGTGGACTCAGGAGTGACCTCGACACGTCACGTGGTATCACGTCACGTGGTCGCCGGGCACAGAACTGCAACGAACAACCACAAACACGTATCTCGATTACTACAACTAGGCCTACACGGTGTCCCAGTTAAACAAACCCACTTTAATATTAGTTGGCTTTGGAAACGAAAAGTTGATAGGATTATTTCATTAACATTATTACCGGTAGGCCTATGTAAATGTACCAAGGTTGCTTAAAATATCTTTACTTGCAGTTTTATAGTGCTTGTTTACCAAAATGTCTTGCAGACGAGATGTAAACAACATAAAGACTCGCGCTGTCAGCTAATTATTTTGTCCAAGACAGTTACAAACAATGCACCCTGCTAAAAATTTTAAAAAATCGTTAAATCAATAACAACAGCACAGTCAAAAGTACCAACTATAAGGTATTTTTTCATTAAGTAGGACTATACAAACATGAATGCAGTAGTATTTTGCGAATAAATAGTCTTGTTTAAATTTCAAGATATTTGTCATTTTAGTTTTGCATGTAAGGGGCTATCCATAAAAGACATCCACAGAAATCTCGCATTTTTTGACCCCCTCCCCATGTCCACCTATGTCCGCTTTTGACAACACCCCTCCCCCTTGTACGCGTTCACTTGCGGTCACACCTCACACCAACCTTCAGTCATCACACAGGTTTCCAGTAGTGGGTCTAGCTGTAATGGTAGTATTAATTAGAAATTAATTAAAACTGACCCATATTATCCAGTCGCATCATTATACAAGAAAAACAATAGCACAAGGTTCATGGGCAAGAACTGTAATGTCAAGCAACAACTGCAGTTTTTCTCGCAGTTACAAAGGTTAATATTAGCCCTACACATAGCACAACTTGTGGACGTCCACTGTAGCCTAACCCCCCATATCCACCTATGTCTGTAGCAGCCTTTATCAATATCAGCTCTCAGAATTTAAAATGTTTAATTCATGTCAACTATTTCAATGCATATTATAGGCCTAAGACCAAAAGCCATGTACGTATTAGTCCTATGAAGTAGGCCCCTAGGCCTAGGCCTACATCACTCGTTACGCAGTTGCGTCAGCAGAGTGTTACTAGCCAACGGCTCAGTCAATGGGAACCCTCCATTTTCTACCCCTATAGAATCGAAGTTCCTTAACCGATCGACAAGAAATTGGGAAAAGGTGATTATGTCCTCGACCTCTACCCCAATGCCAAATTTGGTGTAGATCCGTCCATTGGGGCTTGTGAGCAAATGGGTGAAATGTAACACAAAAATTAATTATTTTTATTTATTTATACCCCTTTTTGGGAACTCATCTACAGGTCAGACTGGTCGATGGATTTTCACATTTGATGGCTCAATAAAGGATGTGCCTTTTGGGGTTTTGTCCACACTGCTCCCCATTTAGGGGGTAAAATAGCCAAAAACTCCAATTTGGGGGGCTTGAATAGGCGATTTCCAGCCAAATATTGAAACTTCCATATTTTAAAAACTGCTACATCGATTGTTACCAAATTTTGCACAGTGATAGAGACTCTTCGTGGGTTGTCCAAATTAGCCCCAATCAAATCTAAGATGGCGGACAGCTGCCATCTTGAAAAATCGAAAAAGTCTTAATATTTTTGCAACCAATTGACCGATTTTGGTGAAATTCGGCATGTTGACGTGCCTTGACCCTTGCTATAACAGGTAGGCCTACTGTAATTAAGTAAGTAAGTAAGGATGTAATCTTTATTGATAATACAACTGATAATACAAGAAGCTCTGCGCTGGTCACTATAGAAAAAAACTTGCAATCGATGAATGACCTTGACATACACACAAGGTCATCATATATGCTGCTATTAAATGGCCGTACAGCATATCACTTCCTGTTTGTGGACTGTTGTTTCAACGTCTTTATCTAGGACCTTTTCAAGACACTAACACTTCTGAAATGAATGCGACTGCCTGTGACCATGAGAACTCCTTCATTTTTAACAACGAAGCTTAAATTATAAGTAACGTGCACTTTCTGATTATGTGTAAACATATTGTAGTTAAATCGCACTTTATTTATGAGTTATATGTGTTACAAAGGTTTCAGACAACAAAAGTGACCTCTAAACTCACTCAAGGTCATCGGCAATCATGCCATTTGATAGACCATATATGATTTCCTATTTGTCTTCCATTGTAACTAGCCTATGTCTGTATCTTGCACTGTTTCCGAGATACTGTCACTTATTTCCACAAATTTAAAGACATCACGTGGCCGTGACCACGCCCATTCAAGGGACAGTTTGTATTCCGAATGCTAAAGCATCATGTTGACATTCAGGCGACGGGATGGTGGGCAATATCACCTTTTTCAGCCCGCTCGGCTAACTTGCCGATCGGGCTATATATTTTGCTTGCGTTAATTTCGTTTTTTTATGTTCTCTTTTAATAATCACTTGGAGAACAATTATCTCAGTATCCGTTGGACTGATTTTCACAATCTTTTCACCGCATGTAAGCATTTTGGGTGCAGATGATCGATCTGGACTTCTTTTTCCGATGTCTCAAGTGACGTTGCCATGGCAACCAATTTTGCGAAAAAATGACAAACTTGTCAAACTACCCTTATTTGTCACTCTGGCATTCAGAAACGGAATGGGATGTCGCTACCTCAATGTGCGCATTAACAGCGTAAATAATGCCTCTACATCGTTAAACATTTCATGAAATTCGGTCCAGTAACTGCAGAGTTGACAGAGCTCATTTGTGAACGTCTGGTACGACATAGCCAAAAAACTGGCGTATTTCGTCGAATATCTCAGGTGTATACTGGACCGATTTGCAGCTGATCGATCTGTACTTTATTTTACGATTTGTCAAGGGATATTACCATGCCAACCAAATAATGTGGAGAGGAACAAGCATCGATCAGCCAGGTGGCAGCACGGTTATGTTTCACTACTACCTGCTAGGGAGCGACACTGTGGTGCAGAGCGGGTTATACACTAGGCTTTGCCATGCACATCTAGTTATGATTTTTACAGTTTTTGATCCGTGGCTGTTAACTCGGTGAATAAACTGCAGTTTTTATGATTTATATTTAAAACTTGGCATTGCAAGTGCGATTTAATGGCAATCTTTTGGAGCAGAAATATATATTGACTTTTTGAGATTTGTAACGTTTAGTTGATCGTTTTATGTTTTAAGCCGGGAACTGTAAGTGTTTTTGCAAACCTTGTTGTACTGCCGCTGCTTTTATCTACATTTAACTCATGTTCTATTGACAAATAAATAAATAAATAGGCCTATACACTACAGAAGGCGTGTTGGTGTAATTCACGCATAATTCAAGGCAGTCTACAGCTAATGTTGATTATTCTTACCGTTGAGTATGTAGTCGGTCAACAAGGCAGGCAAAGTACTGCTTTCTTCGTTGATTGCCGACAACACTACATAATATAACACACGTTAAACTTCAGTATATCTGTGTGGCCGAAACTTGAAACTAAATGTGAGTTTTTGGAGCATATTGGACCCCCAAAATGGGGGACAATATGAATGAGACCCCCAAAAGGCACGTCCTTGCGCGGAAGCACGTCATGTGACTATCACAATCTGTCTACTGTTGTAGGCTGTGTGCGATGCGATCCCAAGAATAAAGTGAAACTAGAAAGATCTCTTAAGAAACCTAAACATGTCAGCTGTTCTCTGGGACCATGTACGTTGTCGCAGCGCCACCTAGTTTTGCATGGTTGGTCCCTGCCCTGACATGGTTATATATTCTGTTTCATCGAAATCCATTCAGGGGTTTCAGAGCCACAAGGGTCGAAAAATTGCCCTTCTGCGTCGGTTTGGCTAGTGGCATATAGAACAGCTTGAGACTACCGTCCCAAGCCATGATTACTGAGCAGAACATGCAGTGGAAACCGTTGAGATGACAAGATGATGAGTGAGTGTGTAGTGCAGCTAGCAAGTTACTGACGTTTGTTGTAGATCTGAATGTCTGCAACTGACGGCGGCGAGCCGAAACGCGGGTTGTACGGTATGACAGTGACCAGATACTGACACACGCACACACACATTCATCGACTGGAAATATGTCACAGTTGACTACTGCAACTACATGTCTGACAACTCTGTACTGCATACATGATACAAACATGGCTATCGTAGATAGCAAACTTCGCCCGAGTATAGCGTCATCTGTCGCGCCTTCGACCGTCAGTACTGTTTGTCTCAGTTCTAGTCTGTGGTTATCAAGTGCGCTGGTGACGTGTGTGATCGCCAAAATTTACACTTGTACACCACAGACTGCGATGGTGGAAGCAGCTATGATTACGTCTGCAGCTAGATAGGGCTCCTGAACTTGATAAGAAACAACAAATATATAAGTTACATATATACAATAGGTGGTCTCAATAATGAACTCACGCCGGCGGAAGACGAGCCGTGGGTCACGTGACGTTGGGTCACGTGATGCTGATGACGACGTTTCTGTACGTGGAGCAGCAGCCAGATGAACTGGTTGCGTTGTTCCTTGGCGAAGTCCAGTTCGTCCCGTAGAGCTAGCTCAGACACAAGACACTCCGAGTGAAGGCGGATTCGGCGTTCCATATCGTCGACCATCTCGGCCAGCACGCTCGTCGACAACGTCGCCAGCACTGTGCAGGTGTTCCATACATGAACAACAAGTCCACTCTCTCAATGTCCACTCATCCGCACATCATATAGGCTAGGTCCACATGACAGTCCTAGTTGCATCTCAGCATGGCATATGCCCAACTGGCACTGCAGACTACATGTATGTATAGCATAGACTGACTAGGCTAGCACGACTGATGCTTGCCTGAGTGCACTCCATGCATTAATAACCCACAACGTGAAACTTCTCATTCTTCATTCTATGACTTAACATCAAGTTAACTTAACAAACCAGTCTGCTGTAACTAATTTTAGCTCTTAATTGCACGCGAAGACAATGTTGCATGCAGTCTGTCTGGTCTAATAGCCTAGTTATGCCTATTATAATGCGTTTATGAAGACTGTGTAGCCTATGCAGCGAATGCAGTGTGCGGTGTACATAGGCTGCATGACATGTTTATCTCACGTTGTTGGTCGAGATGTGTTGTTGGTTGTCGTTGTGAGTCGATGTAGTTGCTCGTCAACTCAACAGACCTACATGACGCAGCTCCATCACCAGCAGCACTGCTCTCATCTTCATCATCCTGTACACCGCAGCATCCACCCGCCCACAACTGCAGCTCATCGAGTACATTCTGAGATCTCCACGGGAGTGGGACCGCTAAGAAACAAAGAGAAGTGACACCATGCAGCTGTAGGCCGCGGGTCGGCGGAATAAATGGAATGGAGTTTGAGTAATGATTGAACGTCAACTACACGCCTATTCATGGATTCGGGGTCTATGAGTTGTGCACATAAAGTGGAAACATGAAACACTTTTACTTCCTTGTTGAAATGTGTTATTATGGCCGCAAGGCTAATACGTTTGAACTGGCTTGAGGCACACGAGCTGTAAGGCCGTGTTCACACCGCCGTAACTGGACAGAACTGCATATGACACAACAGCATGGAAGAATGTCGAGTCGAGTTGAGTTGAGTTACGGGTACGGCGATGTGAACACGCCATCAATCAGTTAGACTGAACGTCACGTGACAGCGCCAATGAATCTAATGGACGCATGTGCAGGACATCATGTATTCAGCACGTGACGTCGCAGCAATGTGTCTTGTCGTTGACCACTCACTGATTGATGTGCATGGCGCCGACCGGCCACCCACCCAGCCAGCCCTCTCACCCACCAGCTATCAGCTCGCTCTAGGCCTATATATAGCTGGCATCATCCTTGCTCTACACCCATCCACCAGGCTTAGCTAACTCCAGGGGCGTATAGCGACGGGGGGTATATCGGTATATATACCCCCGCCCCTAAATCAGTCTACCTTATAAATTTTTATGTAGTTGCTGGTTGTTTTTTTTTTCTTTGACCCAGGAAAAATTCGATATCGTGCCAGTGTGCGCCATAGCTCGTGTTTCTTTTACTTACTTACACACCACAATTTATACCCCCCAAATGAAATTCCTGGCTACGCCCCTGCTAACTGCATGTGTGCTGTGCATGTGTGCCTCCAACTCGCTGTTAAACGTTCATTTCGACTGACGCGACAGACAGACAGCCGCCGTCAACACTCGCGACATGCTAGCTCCTCCAGTCTACTGTATATAGGCCTACTGTATGATTATAATGTCCGAAATGAAGAGAGAGTGAGAGAAGGCGAGACTCGGGAGCAAGGGCGTTGATCTCACAGGATTATTGTGGACATAAAAGAAGACTGGGGGTCTGGGGGACAGAAGCTTAAGCTTTTTTTTGTGAAACTACACATAATATTTACATTAAAATACAACAAACAACAGTTGTTGCTGTTACTGGACAAAATAAACCTAGCCGCAAAATATACATTTAAAAACATATTTTTCACTTTCAACTTTTCAAGCACTAAAATACAACAAATATGTCATTCACTTTCCTTGGGGATCTGGACATAATTTCTTGTGCTCACTCGAGTCGACATCCTAAACGACATGACTTCTAAAATATTGGGGGACATTACCATGGACGCCCCCCCCCCTTCATAAATATTGGGGGGATGTCTCCCTGTCCCATAGGGATCGACGCCCCTGTCAGTCACACAGGTGGATGGATTTGTACGATCTATATCGTATGATCTCCAGTAAAAAGTTTAATCCGGTTCGTAAAGAAAATACGTCAAATATTCTACACTGTGAACCAAAAAACCGTTTGATAGCATACTCTCTCAGCAACATTTCTGACAAAAATTACCACAATCGGTTGATGTGCGTTGAAGTTATAGTGTGCTACATCAGTGTCGTTTTTAGACATAGTGTACGTATTTTATCTTGTAGGCTATGATGTCCTTCCGCGTTTGGGACATGCCA
>Ga0209782_1002324_pt1 | contig 10564 bp, 10 predicted proteins | sample WorMetmaBAHAMAS1_FD_187390 | JGI IMG/M metagenome (GOLD analysis project Ga0209782, IMG submission 187390) | Marine gutless worms symbiont microbial communities from Max Planck institute for Marine Microbiology, Germany - Inanidrilus... | ecosystem: Host-associated > Annelida > Digestive system...
CTTAATTTGGCAAGGTGTAGTGATTAAATGGCTCCACATAAGGAAACTGGAAAAGAAACTCTCACACAAGGGATGATCAACCTACATTATAGTATAAAATATGCAAGTTGCTAATCGCTATAGACCCAGTTTTGAGATCCTGTGGTGTGTCTGATGGGCTGGGGTATATCGAGTAGACTACCACTTGTTGTGAAGTATCGCATAATAGCAGACCCTGTGGTTTTTAAAGAGTTTTCTTGTAGTACCCACACCAACAGTTTTTGTGTTTTTTTTTTGGTTTTTGAAGAAATGAATTGAAAAGTTGTAGTTATTAGAATTTGACTTTTGTTAATAAATAATGTCTTTGTCGTTAAAAATCACTGTTAAGAGTTGGTATTGTCATCACTGTGTGTAGGTCTGATGGACTTGTAACCCAGTTGAGATTGGTTGGTTACGATCGTGTGATTGCCTTTGTAAATTAGTGACGGTGGTACGTGTTGTGCAGGCGGCGACGGTTCCGGCCTGCGTCGAGCGTGCCAAGTCCACGCAACTGTAGTCCTCTAAGTCAGACTTGGGCCGCATTGAAGAATGACGATTCGTCGGCGTCAAACTGACGACTGTCGAGTCTTTTCTATTTACATTTACTTACTTGCACAGTCCACGCGACACTCACGCAAGACTGGCGTGTAGAGTGTCTGTTGACAACTAATGCATCATTTTGTCACTGTTTTTTATTTGCATTCACTTTACTTTACCGGTGTTCTACAGCAAATGCATTGCCACTATGTTAAGCTGGTGATTAATTTGCTCTTTTTCCAGTGTCTGTTAATTGATATACATAGAAAATTGACAGTTGTTGTCAGATAGTTATTTCTTATTCAGTTAAAAGCAGACAAAGAAAGTCTCTGATTGTTCATGTATTCATGTGGGGACATGAATGCGAGAATGTAAGGTAAGTAAGAATGCTGATAGTGATAATGCATGTTTTGGATCTTTGGCCATTATTAGTAAGTACCACAGTTTTTTGAGGGCTGTGGAATTCACAGCTGAGCTGCAATATTTGCCATTGCCCAGGGATTTTTCACGTTTTTTGTGCTTTTCTGTGGAAACTGATAAAATAAAAGAATGTTTTCAGAAAGACCCAATTTGTATCAAGTGGGACATAAAACTTAATCAAGTGAAAATGAAACACCAAGTCGAGAAACTCTTTGTTGATAGCAAGATGATGACACATACACAAAACGCAGTCATTGAGTTTGCAAATGGTGAGTATTTTTAAACTGCAACAAAATGAGTGGTTGATGTTAAGGTGGTGTGAGATTATACAAATGTTCTGTCTCATTTATTGAGATATTTAATATTGTACTAATAGACTGTAATTAATGAAAATTGTTAACGATAATTTATAATGTCCACTGTTATTGAATCATAATTTGTTGATGATTTGGGTATGTATAGAAACATTACTGTCATTTGTTTTCGTATAATTATGTTGCATGTATTTATTTCTGACTGTTGGTCTCTTTGATGAAGACGGCACTGTTTTTTTCTGCTGCACAGTATTTAATCATATTTGCAGCGTTTTTACGACGTCTTACCTTAATTTATTGAGTGAGATATTTCCTTTATGGTTTGTTTTCGTCATTCGTCATCAGCAGTTTTTCTACATTCCTCAGATGCTTTCAGCTGAATTGATGCGGATCATGTACATAGTTTGTTTGTACAGTAGTAGGTGGCTTGGCGTGTTGATAGGGTCGGTGCGTGGTGTGGAGCGTAGTGTGTATGAGATTGATGTTTACAACGGCGGCTTCTGTTGAAGAGCATTCCTAGCAGTATTCCTTCATGTGCATGCGCCTTACGACATTGCGTAGTTTTGATATTGTATGTACATTGTGTCACGTCGTTGTTGTCAGTGGCACAACTCGAGTGTCATTTGTGCTGTGTTGAGTTGTTACATTGAGATTAGTATGTCACTGACTTGTTTACTGTGTCGTGTATAGTTGTTTCAAAAATTCTATTTGCATTGAATGCACCATTAAATACTATAAATACTAACCAGCCAGCTAACCATAAAACTTCATCTTTAGTGAACATATTGAGTCTTGTATTTCCTTGACTAATAAATTGTCGAAAATGAAGTTACATAAATTTTCTGGGTAATGCAATAAGATACGTTTTTTGTCTGTTCTATTAGTAGATAGCCATAGTGTATCTTACATGGCATGTGAGTTCCCACAGCGGTGAGGCACGTTGCGAACTGCTATACCCGGTTACTTCACTTCACTTTACTTTGCTTGTCTACTTAAGATTGGCTGTTTTTTATGTTATATACATGTAAAGTATAACGCGCCATTCCAAGTTGTCACATTTGAGGTATTTTTATTTAACTCTCTTTTATTATCTGATTTATAGAGAACTTTTGTTTATTTTAACAGTTGATTAGTAGTAGTTAACTTGGATGAAACTTTATTACCAGGTGTGATGTGATGTCCATCTGTCATTACGCTTTTAATTACGGCCCAAGAAATATCGGTTCCATTTCTAGTCACTGCGCCACCTGTGAAGTCAACAGTTTGTGGTAATTGTGCATTGTCTACCGAAGTCTGCAGCTGCTGCAGTGATATCACACTCATTAGAGTTGCCTATGCGCAGTCAAGAAATTATTTGTAAACTGGAAATTGCATGTAATTTAAAATGACAACCAGTCTGCATGTGGAAATACCGCCATAATAATTGAGATTGAGTAAAATGGCATAGTAGTATTGGCCAGAGCCTTGTACTGCAGAATGCAGTTAAGGCTAGGTGACAGCTAACTCGGCTGATCATGCTGTACGTTCACTCCTGTGACCAACATACAGTCGACTTTTACGACAAAACCAGCAATTTAGACACGCATATGTTACTGGAGAATATCTATTGACATGTATTTGAGATAAGCATCCCGTAGTTATGTACCACAATGTATCTATACCACAGAGAGCAGCTCTGGTTTGAGACATCTGTGCCTGTTGGTTAGACTGTGGCTGTTAATGTTACGTTGTTCAATGCAACAGACACTTGTGCTGATATTGCTGTGATATCGCATCTTGCCTGTGAATATGCCACAGTCACACTGTATATCGGCCGGCTAACGTTTATTTATCGTAATTTATTAACTTATTTATTAACTTATTTGACAATGACATCGTAGCAGAGCAATGTACTGGATGTGTTGTAATGTTCATTGTGTTTGATTGTTGAGTATCGTTTCACTGCATTCTGTACAGTTGCATTGTGGTTGACATTTGTTTAATTAAGGCCTTATTTTACCATACTGCTGACTACATCAGATCATGAATATAATGCAAAGGTGAGGGTTTAATGTGTAAGGATTAAACTACAAGGTCAATGTAACTAGTTTGCTGAGGAATGACATGAGTTATTGAGAACAGTGCAGCATTGTTTGCAGACTACACAATTACTGAAGTCTGCACATATCTGCTTTGCCAGCCAAGATGGTACTTGTTGAATACTGAGTTAACAGCGTAACATGCTGTGTTACAGATTGTCAATGTACACCTTGCCTCATCATTAGTTCACCGTGCTAAAATAGATTTCATAACAAGAAGCATTTGAAAAACGTTGGGCCCATTCGCCACTGCGAGCCGCAGCACGCCGCCTGTTTTACATTGCCATTCATCAGGTGTCGCTACTGTTGCACGCCACCACTGTCGCACACCGCCTGCGCATCGATGTCCACAACAACGACAGCGCGTAACAGAGGGGACCGCTATGGCCCCATAGAATGGGCCCAATTACAGTTGGATCAGAGTTATTTGAAGTACATAACTGAGAGGGAGTGTTGACACACTGCAGTGTGACATTGAAATAGTGTATTTAAACACTCTGACGCCCGGCTTTATCAACACTGAATAAATCACGGATCAGCTATGCAGAGCTTGGCTAGCTATTAAGTCAATAATCTACCAGCAAAATTTCAGAGTTTAATCAATGTTTATTCGCTTGTTATCAGCTGAATAGCATTTGGCAACATATTCAGAGAATAAACCGACATTTAAAGTTGATAAAATGCGTCTGATGTTTCATCACGCAATAACTACATAATGTGTGAATAATTAGTGTTGATAAGACTGGGCATGAATGCTGATGCTAAGTGTGGTACCAGTTACTGCAGTGCCGTAGATGTTCCCGGGTGATTCTTACAGTCAATTCTCTTCATGCCATAGTTAGACTTTGATGTGACTAAACATTTTCTACCACTTTTTGGGAAAGAAATCACAAAACTGGAATGCAGATGTGTGCACTACTACCCATTATAAGTTAAGTTTGTGCATTGCATTTCTTTATTCAGTGTTGTATGGTTTTGTGCTTGTCTGCACTGTTTAGAAATACTTGGCTTTTGCTTGTTATCATTACAAGTCATTGCTAGTTGATGATTGCTTTGTGACAGATTCCAGTGGCTTGTTAAGTTCACATGCCGGCAGAGCCGTGTGCCAGCTTGGCTGTTTCTATGCAATGATCTGGTTCACATCCAGTTGAACACGCATTCCGTGTTGATGAGAATGTTTGACGTTCACATTCACATTACTGGATTCAGACGCATGTCAGATAACTGCATTTTTTAAACGAATGTTGCTCCACCACTATCATAAGATATGATACAGTGCAGAGGTATTTAACATTTAGGTCCGGTTTTTCCACATAAAATTAATCTCCCATTAATTTAATACGGCATTAAATCCAGCAGATAATGATCAATTTACTCAGCTGTTGTTTTTCCATTTGGACGATTTAATTGACAAACTGCCGGTGGAAAAACGACATCTGAGTAAATTGATCATTATCTGCTGGATTTAATGCCGGATTAAACTAATGGGAGATTAATTTGCTATGGAAAAACCGGACCTTAGTCAGTTGTTTTTGTAAGTCAAGTTACAGTGCACGAGTAAAAAGTGGTACAATGCAGTGTGTCTGTGATGCTGAAGGACGCATGTGATACGTTATTGAACTACATTGAAACAGAACTTGAGAAAAATCTCTGTGTGTGTTTGGTGGGTTCGCAGTCTGTAGTGCAATATAGGAACTCACTTATTGTTGACGATCTGCGTCCAGTAGTGCAATGAATGATGTCTCGTCCTGTTGGTTGCTGTCAATTGTCGAGGTGTGCATTGCTGGTTGCTTTGCTTGGTCTATTTGATCACCTGCATAGTATCAATGATAATGCTTCAGTTGCTAATTTTTGGCTTGTAACTGCATATGCCATTAAACATTTATCATACTTGTTTCATTTGCTAACTAGAGTATGCTCGAGAGAAGTCAAATTTCTATGAAACCTGTGAAATTTACTTACGTTTGACATGTTACATGTATGTTTACTTTTGACCAAGACAAAGTTTTCTTGGTAACGTTATAGGGGAAATGTCAGTGTATTTGGAAACGTATTCTCTTAATGTATTCCTGCCTGAGCATTCCCAAAATTAGCTAAATAGGTACAGTTCTCTATAAAATGAACAGAATCAAAAATTTCGAGACATCTTATGGCATGCTTGGTTGTTTGAAGGTCTCTGCAAAGTTTATATTCCAACACAACTGGGACAGCCTACAAAATACACTGTGATTAAAAAAATCTGGACTCCTAATATATTTTCAAATAACTTCAACAAATATTAGTCAATATTAAATAATTTTTGGTACGGTGAATCTATGAAGAGTCTTCAGGTAGGTTGTTGGTGAGTATAGATAAAACTTTGTACCAGCTTACTTTATTTCCATGACAGCGATCTACAGCGGATGGCGCTAATCTAGGAATTGGGTCTGTGCAATGAGAATCAATTTGTTTTTTAAAATCTGTACAAGTTTTAAGGTTTTAGAGCTAACAGACTGGTGAAAGACTTTGCAACAAATGGGCAGAAGAAGAATTTTTTTTTAAATTTGAAAGAACAACTGCAGCAGAGTCTGACTGAGGCCTGGTTTGGAATACAGCAGACAGATGTCAGTAAGGCGATTGAGGAATGGAGACAACGTTTCTCGGCTTGTGTTCATGCAAAGGGAAGCCATTTTGAACATTTTTGTTGTAATAATGGATGCAACATGTCCCTTTAAATGTTTTCATGTTCAATGACTGGACATTTTATGATTTCTTGTAATATCTTGTTATAGTAATGCAGGGGTCCAGTGTTTGACCCACAGTGTAAAATGGCTGCTATAGAATTAATTGGGAGTCCAGAATTAAGCCGGAGTCCAGTTATGTTAAAATTTTCAAGCTACAAATGTGAACATTGGAGACTCTTGTAGATTCTGTCTACAAAAAGATGGTTTATATTGACCAATATTGGGTTTTTTGTATTGCTTGTACAACTTCAACAATTTGGCTGTGCTCCTTGGGGCCAAAATCGGTTATGTTGAACCCATCGATTGTTCACAATACCGAAACAAACTTTCCAAAATTTGTTGAAAATTCATCCTCAACTGTTTATAAATGCTGTTGGCAGAATAGACAGGCAGATGGGCCAAACGTGTCGTGTGTTGCGGAGTGAGCATTGTGGTAATGTAACATAGTGGTGTCACGTTATTAGATATATATGGTTGAATTTCACAGCACAAAAGGATGTTGAATTGATATTCACTTAGTGCGTGTGGTAAGTGTGGTGGTTAAAGTTACATTGGAAGTCATTGTGTTCCTGCATTGTCTAACTTACAGGTTTTGTCATGCATTTTCTAGCTTGTAGTTTTGTACTGGTTTTTCCGTGTGATGCCATTGCAAAGCATGGTGTATGCTGTGGTAATTCTGTCGAATTCCGTGTTTTACACTTGTTAGATGTGTTAACACAACTAAACACCCCAAACACGGTCATTTTATCGCCATTATCCAGCACTCTTTGTTAAAACTTGCCAATTTTCTAATAACATGCCTGTATGTGCTTGTTGATTACAGCTGTCAAACATTTGAATTAGCAAGAAGACAAGTTAACAGTTTATCTTCTCTGTCTCTGCACTACAAAACAACTAAAAATTGGTGAAATCATTTTAAAATCAATCCAAAACCAGTAAACTTGCTGTCATACTTTTTCGCCATCTGATAGACCCACCTTTTGTTCTTTTTACTCCATTTTGAGGTGGTTTCTACAGATCACTAATATGAAGTCATGTAAACTCCATCTATGACTGACCTTTAAGGAAGAGTCGTCAGTTATTCCAGTCTTTCATCTTTTACCGTGCAATGTCTCATTCAGACAGCAATTTTTACATCTGATTTGTTTATGTTAAAACAGCTGAATAGCTGTGTTTTAAGTCGGTTCACATCTTAAAAAGTATGGTACTTTTGCTGAAAAATTTAGCTCCACGATCAGTACTTTGTACCATTTTTGTTTTTTTTGTCTTACCACAGCTATTGTTGACCATTGCAAATTGCTGATTACCAGACTTTATTTTAATATGGCAATCCACAGTTACTGTTGTGTGGTTGAGGACGATAGTTTCACATGAGTATTGTTGTCAGTCGTATAGAATGGCATCAACTTGGTAAATTTTCAAACAAGAAGCATTTGAAAAATATTGGGCCCATTCGCTACTGCGAGCCGTTTTACATTGTCATTCACCAGGTGTCGCTACTGCCGCCACAGTTGCACGCCGTCTGCGCATCGATGTCCACGACGACGACAACGCATGACAGAGGGGACCGCTATGGCCCCATGGAATGGGCCCAATGACCTGGAGTGCCAGGAACTGGAGTCTCCTGTTTCAGTGTTGTGTGTGGTGTAACTCTGCATATAAGCATTTGTGACTTACTGGGTTTTGTTCTTAAGCACTGATGTATTGGCATGTAACCTGTAAAAATATAGTCGACGACATTTAATGGTCAGCCAGTGGACCCACTTTTGTGTGTATGAGTGTATGTGCGTTTCAACAGTTGGCATTTTCTGTTACGGTCTCAAGTCGTTTACTGTGCATCTCACATTTTTGTTTGTCTGATGTCAAACGTGCATTTTATTGTGAAGCTTTCAATGTATTAAACTTACTCTCATACATTGCAGGTGTGTCTGCACTATCTGTTCCCCGGAGGCAAAGTTTGCGTGAAAGCACCGTTAAACCCTAACCAACCAACCTATCTGTTCTTGGACTTCCATTTCAGCTGTACCAGCATTTGCCTTGACGCTAATCAGTAATCTAGTACCCACACACGAATATTGGTGAATCAGTTGGGGACCCAGCCCAGCGCAATAGCATACTCTGTCGGTGCCAAAAGTTCCCAAAATCAGTAGATGAACATTGAAGTTACAGTATGCTACATCAGTGAGACTGTGTATAGTATAGTCTACATTGTGTTCCACAAAAGGAAAACAGCCAAGTCAGTAACTTTCAAATATGAATGGATTTTCACAATGATTTCACTGTCGAACTCACAAATAAAGCAACAAATTGATCAATAATAATCACCCACTCACCATAAGCAAACATTGTGCCACGTTACCTTGTGAAATATCTGTGTTCTAGAAGAAACTGCAATGCTCCAGAACTGTCTAAAGCAAGTTGCCATGCAAGACAAACCAAAGTGTAAGATTCAGACACTCAAATTACATGCTACACAAAAGTAATATCACAGTATCGTCTAATGTTGTGGCAACTAAGCATTACTTAACTAACTGATGAAAAGATGTTGACGCAGTCCACACCGATCATCTGCAAAAAGATGGATTTTACGCATCTGCGGCAACATTAGGTTGATAAAATCTTTTTTACACACGATCAACGTTGATAGCGTTTTAGTCGGCAATTGATAATTAGTCTGCGTTAGTTTGACAACGTACTGTTATAACAATGTTGCCTGCCATACTCCAGACCTCTAACCAGTTATTCATCTTAATGCAGCAAGATATTGCCCATATGTGCAGACAGCAGAGCCATCACATGAGACAATTAACCTTTTGCATGAAACGGAATTTGGTAATTCTTTCAGACTCGCCAGCATAATAATTGGTAAGTGATTATTGAATATCCACCATACCTCGAATGCGCAGTATTGTCACTACCTCGTTCAAGTAAGTTCAATATCAATCTCTTGTTTTGTAGCATTGTGGTCGCGGGGAGGGGTAATCTAAACAACATCTCGCGCTATGCTAGCCACTGCTAGGCCCTCTTGTTAATAAATAATGACAGTCACTTTTCTACAAATCTGTTGGACTGCTGCTGAGTCTGAATTTGAAAATAAGTACAGAATTGACAGCGCCACGAGTATGGTGTCTTTCGTTGTTTAACCCGCTCGGCAAACCTGCCGACCGGGCTAGCGGTTTTTTGGAATTTTTTAATCGTTTCATAAAGTCAAGTGACGTGAAAATTAAGTGTTGATGGACTAAGGACATATGTGTTTAGCTTTAAATTGCTTGTCAAGTTGTCCTCAAATTCGATTTTAAGTGCAGCAAAGTCTGCAGTTGCATCTTTAACTGTAGTTCATTCCCCAGAATGATTTGCTGGACGGGTGTGGTAACTTCAACTTGCAATCTGTTGGTTTGAGAAAGGTATTGTTACTTATTTATTACAGTGCAACCTATCGGGCACCTGTTGTTGCCATGGCGTCGGGTGTATACGATGATGGAAAATGGCTACTGCAGTACGACTTACAGAACGTGTTGGAGATGTCGTGGCGGAGATGTATATCCTTACTCAGTGAGCACATCTTATTTTTCGGGTTTAAATGATTGATTGAGATACTATTGATTCTGATATGCTGTGCAATAAATTTCCAGTCTAGTGTATTTTGAAGTCAACATGTCCAAATAAAAATTGACCCATAAACATTATGTTTCATCATTATTTACATAATCTGTAGAAATTTTGAGACAGTTTTTACAGCAATACTGTCATCATAGATGCACATTGAACTTAGTTTTCGTTTATAAATGTTTACCTTGCTAATTGTAATCACTTTTGTCGTTTGTACTTCAAACTTCGTTAAGTGCAATTGGCAGCTGTCAGGTTTGTAACATAATGTTTTTATGAACAACTAAAGAAGAAGTAAAAATTCTAACACCAGTGAAGACTACTAGAAAAGAGACTACCAGCAATTGAACAACTTCACAGGTGTTAAATTGTGGAAGAAATCTATTACTGCACTCAGGGTTGAGTTAAGACATTGGGGGCCCAATGCTAAAGGGTCATGGGGGTCCTTTCTCTAAGTAAATACTGTGCTTAGAAGTAGGCCACCTAAATACAGCTAGAGGGTCTGGGGGAGCGCTGTAAGGTCCCCCAGTGGGGTCTGGGGCAAAGCCCCAGCCGACAAACGATTTGGTGCATATTTGAGTCAAAAAGGGCAGCTCTGGTAGCAGCAATTTTTTGTTGAGTTTTTCGCAGGAATATATGTAATTTTCATTATTTTCTGTACAAAAATAATTAATCTTCAAAAATTGCATCCAAAACTATCACATGATTCAATATTGGTTTCATACTGATCCTGTATCACAATCACTTGTTGTAATGAAAGGTTATATCTCCAGTACAATACTCTGCCTCCTGTACAGCTGTTCAATTACCAGGTCTTGAATCTCGTACACAAAGTAGTATACTCTCCTCATTTATTGCCTTCTATATT
>Ga0209782_1002325_pt1 | contig 10563 bp, 13 predicted proteins | sample WorMetmaBAHAMAS1_FD_187390 | JGI IMG/M metagenome (GOLD analysis project Ga0209782, IMG submission 187390) | Marine gutless worms symbiont microbial communities from Max Planck institute for Marine Microbiology, Germany - Inanidrilus... | ecosystem: Host-associated > Annelida > Digestive system...
AGAGTGTACAACGCTCACTGGCAAAGTTTTATCCGCATGGGTGCTTGTAAATAAGGTAACATACATGCAGACATACATAATACCCTGTAAACCGACTCCGATCACGCTAAGTGTTAACTGTGGGGTGTCAGGTCAGTAGGCCATGGCTCATCTTACCCCACGGATCAACTAACCCCAGCTTCCCCTAACACTAAACTGGAAAAAGTCAGTGAAGTTTACACTGACTAAATTGTAATTAAAATCTCAAAGACTGAAAAAATTAAAACTGAATTTGAATTACGAAGTCTGAAAGAATCTAAACTAAATAAAAATTACAAAGTAAAAAATAAATAAAGTCACAGTTGCATAAGAAACTGGAATTACAATTACAATGCTACATTTGATATGGAAGTGATGTTTAGTGGAATAGATACTGAAAATTGCCAGCAACAATTTCTGTTTTGGCTGTTGTTCGACTATAAATATCTAATTTTTTTTATTTCTGTTCTGTGAAGAAGCTTCTGAGTAGACCTAGGTGTGACTTTCGTGGCTCAGTCTGACTCAGCTTGATACTAAAGTGACTTAAAGTCGACCTGTAGTCGATGACTTGGAGCCAAACAATTTGAAGTGACTTGGCATAAATACAACTGACTTTTGACTGAAAGTTGACTTTGCCATTAATTAATTCCCTGAATGATGGTTTGGCCACCCAAGGGCTGAAACCGTCCTCTGTGAATTCTGGCACAAACTACTTAAAAGTCACAGCTATGATGGCAACAGACTAGGCTTAAGATGTTAAATCTGTATTTGCTTAATTGGGCCTACTATGAATGCGTGATTGTGATAATTTGATAAAACTCTACCTACTGAATTGTAAGTTTCAGGATTTTGGGACTATTTCCCCCACCATTGTAGACGTAATATCTGATCGTCGAATCATGGAATACACTTCCCCATTGTCTCCACAATTCGCCTTCATGTACAGCGTCATTGAGCTCATCACCAGGCAGACAGCAGACTAATGTTCACGGACATACTGACTTGACTGCTGGCAGCCACGTTCTTGGTTTTCCAGGTGGACATCTCCAGTACAGTCTATAGATGCCTGGATCATGCATGAGTGTATGTAGTTTTAGTACACAAGCATAATCTGATGAGTGAAAGAAAGTATTGTTACGGATAAGCTTGTGTGCTATAATGTATAGTTTACAGATCGTACAGCTGTATACAATGTGTTGTCAACACAATTACTGACTGTTAGACCAGTGCCGATATACTAGTAGACGTAGCTCTACCACCTGAAAATTTGATGAAGATTGGTTTAGTACTTTCTGAGATTACGAGGCTAGAAAGTCGGCCATTAAAAAAATTAAAGTAATGTCAGTAAAATATATAGCCTACTGGGCAGGCATGCCAGGTGGGCTAAATGAGCAGAAATTCTAAGTACTAACGAACATCAAATATTTGGATGTCTGAAGTCATCTAAATTTTGGGAGACCCAATATACAGTAAATTTCGAGTTATGCATTTTATAACAGTGAGGTGACTAATTTTTAATATGTGATGGACAAGTGAATAATTACTTGTGTCAGAGTTATTTATAATTTTATATAGGCCTACCAAAAATTATTCAGTCAGTTTATTTTTAACTTCGCTATTCATGTAGTAATAAGATGGCATTTTTCAAAGGAGCTTTTGTATTGTGTAGCTTGTGTTCAGTTAATGTAGTCCAACAATGGCACATTTGAAGTAGCAGATGCCTCAAGCCTTGCACTGTTCAGTATAGACCACTTCCTGTTTCTTGTTATTGTCTCTGGATTAGAATGATTGGAATAGCAGTGGACCAAGTAACATTGTGGAAGAAGAGAGGCTGCCAAGGATTGGATTACCGTTAGGCTGATGGTGACTTTGTGCACGATTGAATGCATGTGTTGAGCTGTATGCATCGTGTTGCTGAAGTTGGTGAGTTTTTGCCGCATTTTTAGGTTGATAGGGTGAGTCATGGATGAGATGGTGAGTTGGCATGTGGCACCCTCACCAAATCGTCATTCGACACATCGTGGTTTGTTATTCGATGACGACACACAATGCACCGAGGCGCTGACCCGACTCAACACGATGCGCAAGGAGGGACATTTGTGTGATGCTGTACTGGAAGTGGGATCACGTCATATTGCTGTACATCGTGCTATCTTAGCTTGCACAAGTACCTACCTGTTTGAACGGTTTTCAATGCCAGCATCCAGCAGTAGCCCAGGTAGCAGCAGTGGCGCCGAGGAAATATTGGGTCGAGATGGCAATAAACACCAACATGTACGACTGGACGGACTTAATTATGACAGTATAGAAGCTCTTGTCAACTATGCTTACACATCTAGGTCAGTTATGCCATATGATGACAATAAACAAGTAGGTTGGAATTTTCTCATTTTTGAATAAACAACAGTATTAGTTTATTGCATACTAGACTACTACAACAGTTGGAAGTCATGTGAGTCACTTTTTAGCATTGTATTCATTTTGAAGGACTGTTAAGTTCAAGGTCATTTGCAGTCATGTACAGTAAGCTTCTGCTTTGTTAAGAATTTATTTTTAAAAATCTAGTTCGTAGTCGGTACAAAATTGTGCAATGCAGTAAAATTGAATTATACACTGTGTCTCAAAAAAAATAACACTGATGTTGCACACTATAACTTTAACGCACCTTAAACAATTTTGGTATTTTTTGGCATAGATATTGCTGAGGGAGTATTCTATCGAAAGGTGATTTGCTATTCCACCTCTCCTAACTAATGTCTCTGCACTACCTGGGGAAACACGAAGCCCGAAAATTGTTTTTTTTTCAGTCGCGCTGTATACCAAAAATGACACTGATTTGGTTTGTTATATCTTTGACATTTCTCAATCAATTTCAATAATTTTTGGCAGGAACTAGCTAGAGAGTTTGAGCTATCATAAGCCTATTTAACTTTTATGTATGTTTGCTATTACTTTCTTAACTTTCTGCGAGATGACAAAGTCAGAAATGACGCATTTTTGGCATCACTGGTTGTTTGTAAGCATGCCGTTTGCTAAAGAAGGTAAAATTCTGATTAGTATTTTGTTCAGCATTAAAGACTGCAATGCTAAGTATTTAGTCAGAGAGTTTTCCAGCAAAGGCTGGATCGTAGGCCTTGTCTACAAGTTGTTGCAAAAGCTGCGGATTGCTGGGTCAGTTGGCCATCGTCACGGCAGTGGCAGAAGACGCAGCACCCTCACAGCTGATAACATTGATCTTGTTTACGAATTGGTATCACACAAAAGTGGCTAAACGAGAAATAATATTTGCACACTGTACCTGATATTAATATGAATTTATTGTCTACAAAAAGTTATCAAAATTGGTTGATGAATGTTGAAGATATAGCAAACCAAAGCAGAGTTGTTTTCGAGGCAGTATACAGCATGACTGAAAAGACCCAATTTCTGGGGTGCATGTTTCCCCAGATAGTGCAGAGATATAAACTAGGAGAGGTGGGACAACAAATCACCATTCAACAGCATATTCATTCAGCAATATCTCCATCAAAAATTACAAAATTGGTTGATGTGCGTTGAAGTTAGTGTGCTACATCAGTGTCGTTTTTTGAGACACAGTGTAGTACTCGTCATTTATAGGCTGTATTAGACACACTTGCCACCATCTGAGTTACTGGCAGCTTCATTGTGAATTTTTGTTAACAACAGTGTATATTGTGTGAAGTTTAAAAGAATTTGTTTTGTAACATGCATTAATTATCAGATCCTGAACATGATGTGCATTGTCACATCTGCACGGCATCATTTCCATTGCATAATGACTGGTGTTAGTACTGAGTTAGTGTGGTTTTGTCATGGGAGGAAACTTGGCAGTTGCAGTTAGCTTCACCTAAGTGCCAAGTGTACTGAACTCAGCTAATAGTAAATAAAATCAGTGGCTTTCTAATCTGTTTTGTCTAGTGCAGAGTTCAGAGGTTAAAGGTTAAGCAAGCATGTGAGGATACTGAGGTACACACTAGTCATTGAACTCTGTTTGCACTGCTTGGCTCACTGAGCTTGCTATCAGCAGCTTGTTGATTTATTTCATTAGTGGTAGCTGGCTGCCATTGATAGTCAGAGATGTACATATTTGATTATAGGATTGACAGTGTCATCTGTTTGTTATCTGATATTGTATGTATATCATACTATGAATTTAAGCCACTAGGCCAGTCTTCAGACAAAGAGTATCAGTTATAGATGATGTGATTTATCATGGCAAAAAACACCACAACATTTGCAGGATTCAAAATACTAAAAAAATATATAGCCCTTCCGGCAAGTTTGCCGAGCGGGCTAAAAAAATTAATGCAATGAAAGCAACTTTCAGTACCGATACCAGAAAATACATAGAAATATTGTCTTTTAAGGTTATTGTTCATACCCTACCGATATTACTGAATATTCATATATTGTGCCAATTGACTAAACATAGTATGTTAAAGGGAACAGTTATGTCAGTGTTACGTTGTGTTGTTATGATGGGTGATAGTATTGCAGCGTGATTATGATTTGGTCACCGGTAGACTGGGCTGGTTTGGTTTGGTCTGCGCAGATTGCAGTGTGATGCTGATCACGTTAAGTCGGTGTATATGTCGGCTTCAACTCTGAAGATGCATCGTGCAACTGCAGCATGCTCTCAGTTTCTCGCAGATAACCTGACACTTCAGAACTGCTTGAGTGAGTTATATCTTGTAGTTGAGCAAGGTTTAACATCCCACCAAACACATTATAGGTCATATCGGGGACGGGTTTTATGGGTCAAAAGACCCAACCAACAGTGTCAAAGCACTGAAGGAAGAGAGTCCTAAGGACTAGGCTTCAATCCCACTAGGTCCACCCCACTGTGCTGACAATAACGCAACATATGTGAGTTATATCTGACCTGCTGAAGTGTGCCATTGTATTCTACAGGCAGTGACATGGTAACTGAATAACTGCAAGTATGTTTGTACTTAATAATTATTTATGTGATTAATGCAGTCACAGCAGGTGAACAGGAAATAACAACATCTTTTGTTATGCAAATTTGACTATCAGGCATCTCTGCAGATAGTTATGGACGATATAACTTTTGAGCTGTAGGAGTGTTTCCAAGGAAGTTAATGTATGTGGACACTGTGAGCCTGACAGATGAAATGTGGAGAGTATGCGTAAGAAAATTATAAAATAGCAGGTTAACACTGCAAAAATTGAAACTTAGTGTGGCAATAGATACTATTGGGGAGAAAGGTGTGTGGCCTCGTAGTTACTGTAAGAAAGGAATCATTAACTCGACTTTAGTAGTCAGATATAGATCTGTGTAGTCAATAGTTAGATAACAAATAGGAAGTAAGAGTGTAGAATATTACCTACTGTGGACCGCTGGCTTGTAGTTGATTTGTGTACTCTTTGTTAATGCTGGGATGGAGTGCAGGAGAATAGATGTCAGCACATCGAAGAACTTATTTGGTTTTTACATGGTCTGTTGATTATGCAGGCACAAGAGCGTTAGCTGCCAGTTGTTTCGATGATAAGCTGGCATCAAGAACAAACTTATTCATTCAAGAACATGTCCGAGTTGTCATCGAGCGAAGCCAAGAGTTTCTGCAACTTCCGTCGATTATAGTTGACGTTGTCGGTAAATATTGCAGTTGACTGTTGAAAGTGTTGATATTTTGATACAGATTTTTTCTGTGCTCATTTGATGATAAAACCTGACATCCCTGAAATATATAACTTGTCCATAATTGTACTGAAGGAAATAAATTTGTCATGAATATCCTGAAATTCCAGTTAGTTTTAATGCTTGCATTCGTTTCATTTTGTACATGAACAAAAGTGCAGTTTTGTCCCATGCCTTGTAAGACTTCTTTAAAAAAACATAGAGTACTAGGTTTTAAGTGCTACATTTTTATGTAGTTTACTCATATTTGTTTGAGGTCATAATTGACAGATGTCCAGAAAAAAAGTCCTAAAATTAGAAGGTTTTTTTGTATCCTCATTCCTCAAGAATACTATTACCGCTGGTGGTCTGTAAAACTGCTATTTTTTTCATAATAACTGAGTTAAAGAATATTCTGTCGTCTGAAATTTGACAGAAAATAACTATATTTGGCTAATGCTGAAATTTCAAACTCTGCCATGCACTTAGCTGTAGGCATATTTTAGCTTCAGGATGAATGTTGAGGTCAGTATTGCAACTCTCATCCGTGCACATTGATCCTGCTTGCAGCACTCACTAATACTTCTAACATTTGAAGTTTGTTGTGCTAGCTGCGGAAGTGAACCTGTTAAGTTTCTCATAGCACGTGATTTAGTATGTCAAGCTAATATTTCACACACATCGTTTAATCATCGCAGAATAAACGACTGAATGTTGTTGCCATGTAAGGTGTTGAACCTCAGAATTTGGACATTGATGGCGAGAAGCCTTTGTGCAAGCTTGTTGTCGATTGGTTGGACAATGCAGTACACGATGAACCTGTTGCCACACTGTCGGAAAACGTAATCATTACTTACCGCATGAACTTCTTTCTTTGAGTAATCATTTTAGTTGGCAAACCGTATTGTTTTTGTTACACTAAATGGCAAATGTGACATATATTGATTGTTATATTAAATTATTAACCTGCTATTGCATCTGCAGAATATCAGCACTCAGCAGATAAGAATTAGTATTTTTAATGAAACTTTTGTTGCCAAATTGCCCTGATTGTCATTGAATTATAAAATAAAATACAAAAAGGAACTCAAAGTATAAGATCCTAACCCTAATCAAGCACCCGAATCAACCACTGCCAATATGATAAATATCACTGTTGTACATAAACATCAGTCCATATCATTTCTAAGATTAAATCAAAAATTCCCAAGTGAACAGAACTTATTACACTCCCGTTTAACAGCCTTCTGTCTGGGAGTACCCGGGGTACCAGAAAGCTGAAACCAATATGGATTTTACTGAAGCAAGAGACACTGAGTAGCAGTGGCATCAGCTGGACCACATGTAAGTCTACACGTTGCTGCAGACAGATAACTACCACTCATTTTTTTTACCGGCCGGATGCCTTTCTTGCCTGCCAACCAACAGCATCAAAGCACTGAAGGTAGCAGCAAACAGAACTTATTAGTTTGTAATAAACTGTTGCATAGTAACTTTGGTAGAAGATGGATCAGGTTTAGGCAGTTATCAGGCCAGCAAAGTAAAGCATTATTGGACTCATTTGAACTGTATTTGAGTGACTACTCGAGCTTGCGATATGCAGTGTCAGTTTCGTATGAGAGAATAAAAGAATGCAGAAAGTGGTCCAATAGGTGGCATTTGAAGAGCCTTGTTGTGATATTAGTGACAGATATAATAGTTGTTTCTGTACTGCTTGTTTGACCGTATACTGCCGTGTGATGTAGCGCTTTGAGTTGGCTTGGCAGATGCATGTGCAGAATGATGTGCGATATACAAAACTTTGATCTTAGATGAGGTTTGACTCCCAGCCAGCTTGCTGGACTGGTAGAGTCACCACTGATATCTGATATTTCTGACTGCCTTGCTGCCAAGCCAGTGGCTACTGGGCAAGTACTGACTGCTGTAGATGCTGTGCTGTGATTGACGCATGGTGTGAACGTGTGTGCAGCACCTCGTCCTGCAGTTGACGTCAGACAACAGTCTCCGTGACTGCCTGGAAGAGCTGCAAGGCGATCAGCTCAACCAGAGCGACGTTGTTCAAGACCACAAGAAACTTGGCAGGAGGAAAATGGTATCACTGTTGATACTAAGCAATGGTGGGTAGTGGCAGCAGAGCATTGGGTTTTATGGAACTTTTTTGTGGGTTCGAGATATAGTTTATTTATCCTAGTTTTTTGTTGTTTCGTTTTACCAAGGAAAAGTTATCATCGCAGTGTTTTTTGACAAACGTATGTGGCAAATTTTGTAAATATACTTGAGACATTTGTTGTAGTGACAAAACCATCTGTAAGTTGACAGTCTGTGAGAGCTGCAAAGGTTTTCACTTATGCCAGCATATTTATTTACTTGTGAAAAATTCATTGTATACATTAGCATTTGGTTGATGTCGACACTAAGTGTAATAATACTGTTTCTGATTATGACCTTTCTGAATAACATTTGTGTGAATTGTTTCAACATGAGTATTTGTGTGCAGCATGTGTGCCACGTATAATATGATTTTACTCTCGTTTTTCTCCGATTTCATCAGCTACAACTGTTTTCGTTTATGAAGTACAAACTGTTTGCACGTATGCATGTAGTTTATGTCTATGTTATGTGACAAATAGATGGAACCATCACAAGTGACAAAGGACAAGGTGAACGGGGGTCAGCTACCTCGTTCATCGTCGAATCCTTTGAACATGAACGGCCAGTCTTTGTCTACAGAGAGTCTGAGGTCCATGGGAGGAGGTGAAACAAGTGTCGTTGCTACGGTGATGATGGGAGGTATGATTCTCAGCTCCACTGTGACAGTTTGACTTCGTGAGTTGTGTCTACAAACATTTGCAGCAGTGGAGCATTATCAAGTAATGCAACAACTGGAGCGGCGACTGTGATTGCCATGTGCACATGTTGTATAGCAAGATTGGATATAAGAACATGTCTCCTTATTTTGCAGCCTAACAGACGAGGCCATTGTACGTCATCAGTATTTCTATTAAGCTTGATGCATTGCAGATATTTAAGGCAATCAAGCGTGCAGTCATTTCTGTCATGTGCAGCAGCAGGTGCTGTGTCGACTATAATTTGGAAAAAAAATAGATGAAACAGTTATGGGTGGATTTTCATGACATTTGGGGAGTAAGTAGGCTGTGGATCAACGAAGAGTTGATTATGTTTTGAGAAGGTAGCATTGGGGAGGGATTACAGTTGGCAAACGTTCTGCTGATTAGTAATGACATGCATCATGGCAGAGATGTCTGCTCTGCCGCGTGCTTTCTGGCTGTTCATTGGTGAAATAAGGAAAGTATTGTAACTATTTATCACTCGCCCCTGGTAGGAAAGCAGAGTATTGTGATGAGTGCGTCTGTCTCTCCGTGAGCGCATATCTCAGAAACTGAATACACGTCCAAACTTTACCAAATTTTCTTTGCGTAGTCCTATGTCTGTAGCTTGGTTGTGTTTTGGCAGCACTGCACGTACTTTTAGTGCTGTAGGTGACATCATATTGTCTATAATCTGTCACACAACGGTGACACAACTACTTAGCGACTGACTTATCAAGATTCTATTTGACACTGTGGCGTATATTTAAACTGACTGGACGACTGATGTCTATGTTTGTCTTGACACATGGCTGCAGCAAGACGATTGCTTTGTGTGGGTGTTTGGGGCTGCAACGAGCTGTTGATTCATTTGTTAATTTCGGTGCTGTATAGACTGTTTGCTTCTTTATAATTTAACTTTTTTAGATAATTTTTTTTTGTACTTATTGTTCCTTACTATTCCTTACTTATCTTATTCTTGTGAATAGGTCTACTCCTTTTTCAGGCCACAGGTTGTATGAGGTGACCAAACATGGTAATAGTTTTTTTATTCAGTTTTTGTATTAAGTATATTTGTGTTACTGATGCCTGTGTCATGTATTATATTTAGTTATTTCTATTAGCATAGGTTTAAGGTGTGTTGTTGTGGTTGTTTCTCGGTACATGTACTAGCCAAGAGAGAGATTGGCCGAGAAGAGCATCTCTGAAATGACCCGTTTTGTATCGAGTGGAACGTTAAACCTTAATCAGTTGAGTTTACTATACTAAAGAAATGATGATGTTGTTATTGCAGTCAAAACCTTCGTCTGCATTGCAATACTGAATGACAGCCTGGTGCGCATTTCCGTTAAATTTCGAGCCCAGCTACCGTTTGTTGACTCGAGCGGTGACGATATCGTGCGAAGTGTGACGGTTGAAGATTGTTGTGATGGCGACTCGGATGTTAGTGCCATTGAGAAGCGATGCACGCTGACTCCACTTGCAACTATGAGTTCAGCTCGGTGTGGACTTGGAACTGCAGTTCTCAGTGGACAGCTTGTTGCTGCTGGTAAGTTCTCACATTGTGTGTCAGAATGACTACCTGCCCGTGGAAAACATAGAAAAGTCAGCGAATTTAACAACTGTTGGTAAAATGTGGGAATTGACTAAAAGTCATGAGAGTGTCAGAGAAATTTATCTTGTTAGGATTGCTGACTTGACATTTGGGTTTACACCATGGTTAGCAGACGACTGTTTGCTGCTTTGAATCAGCTAAGGATTTTACTGCTTAGCACATCATTATGAACGTTATTGTTGAAACTTGAAAATACACCGACATTTATAGCACACTGGTAGCACAGACAATAATGTACACTGTGTCTCAAAAAAAACGACAATGATGTAGCACACTAACTTCAACACACATTAACCGATTTTAGAAATTTTTTGCAGAGATATTGCTGAGTGAGCATGCTATTAAATGGTGATTTGTTATCCCACCTCCCCTTGCTAGTGTCTCTGCACTACCTGGGGAAACATGAACCCCAGAAATTTGGTCTCTTCAGTCATGCTGTA
>Ga0209782_1002326_pt1 | contig 10562 bp, 9 predicted proteins | sample WorMetmaBAHAMAS1_FD_187390 | JGI IMG/M metagenome (GOLD analysis project Ga0209782, IMG submission 187390) | Marine gutless worms symbiont microbial communities from Max Planck institute for Marine Microbiology, Germany - Inanidrilus... | ecosystem: Host-associated > Annelida > Digestive system >...
TATCAACGCCGACTGATACCTCTTGCATTCATTGCACTGATGCTAGAAAACGAATTGCAATATCATGTTCTAGCTGAGCGTAGTAAAAGCGCAAATGATGCCTCTATATCATGTGAAAATTTCGTGAAATTCGGTCCAGTAACTTCTGAGTTGACAGTACTCATTTGTGAACGTCAGGTACGACACATCCAAAAACTGGCGTTTTTCGTCAAATATCTCCAGATATACTGGACCGATTTTCGCAACCTTTTACCGTATGAAAGTGCTTAACATACAGATGATGGATTTGTACCTTATTTTCCAATTTGTCAAGGAACGTTGATATGGCAACCAAATAATTTTGCCCTAATACAGGAAATCTGATACTACATGCATTCTTTGCACGTTCGCTAGATGGAGCACGGTTTTGTTTTGCTAGGGGGCGACACTGTGGTGCCGAGCGGGCTATATGCTAGGCTTTGTCATGCATTTTCTAGTGTGCATATATTTTGTTATCTTATTTACTTCTCCTTCATTTTTTTCTTTTCCGTTTCTGGGCCAGATGTTGTAAAAGGCGACTAAAGTTAGGTGATAATTTGTCTCGGTTTATTATAGTTTAGCAATCAATTAACCACTGAACCGACTGGGATCCTGTTGAGGGCACTGTGTGGGTCAGAACCATGTATTACTTTTGGGTGCATTTGGCGCAACCTGGCAAACACGATTGAACTTTCAGCTATACCAGTTCTAGGGTGACACTGCATACAGATTCGTCAACGCCTATCTATCAGTTTATTGGCTGATGTCGCTCAGTCGTTCTCGAGTATCACGTTAAATTTCTCTAAGAAAAATCCGCCCCTCTGTGAAATATGCAGCCTTTCATCAAAACACTTTTACCACTTCTTATATTTCCGCATACCACTTGCAGTAGTGGCTCCGATAGTAGTTACACTATGGAATAAATTTTGCCAAATGCACAGCTCACTTTGGAGGAGCAATTGTGATGCTTCAGCACTCATCGTAGAACCACGCAGGGCAGATGTACTGCAGATTATACATACGACTATGCAATCGCACTCAAAGACCTAGGAGTAGACTGTCACGAGTCTGCCCTCAACTGCATCTCAATCGGTTTAGTGGTTCAGCCGTTTTTGCATGGCTCGTGGTCGTGACCAACGAAATGACACTCTGACCGTACTAACCTACTCCATCTGTAACATTGCAAGAGGCTGCATCGTACCGTTCCTATGATAGCTCTTTTGTCGGCGGTAGCTCTTGCTGAGAGTGGAAACCACGGGCTGAAACGAGCAACCACGAGTTTACTTACTAACCGCCTGTTGCCATGGCATTGTAGACGCTTTTAACACTTCAGTCTTTAGTGTAATCAGGGACTGGTGTAATTTGATATTTTAGGCGAGGTGATGTATGATAAAAAAAGAAAAGCGTGAAAAGAGGTATGTTTAACTTGAAATTCGTCACTGGTTACGAAAATAAATGCGGTCATGCGTCAGGGATCAGACTAGATAAGACGGAACTTGGGACGGAGTAATTAACCTGGCCACGGGTATTCTATATCACGGCCTCAATTTGTGTAGATCTGGCTGATTGTTGGGGAAGGGAGAAGGAGGAACACATGGGCGGATACAGAAGGCTTGGTTGGGGGGTAAAGCTAGACTGAGTCAGTCTGGGTGGGTATGGAGTACCGAGTACGCCTCCCCGCCTGGGAGAGGTCTAATGAATAAAAATGCAAATTTTCACTCGAAAGCTAGACCAGTGTTGGCAGTATTCAGCACACACGTTTTAGACATCTCTGCCCTGTCACCATAACATTGTAGTGTCACATGGATGTGTAACTTACAATCCAGATGTGGCACCACATATCCAAATTAACTATAAAAGAATATTTAGCACTTAAAATTAACTCTAACCCTACTTACTAACCATAATGCTAACCATTAAACTGTAAACCCTAATTCCTGTTCATAACTAAGCCAAAGGACAGTCAGAACTATTAACTAGGCATGTCAGAAACACGCGGCAATTTTTTCCAAATATGCGGACCATAACATCGCAAAATATGTGGCAAAAATATGTGGAAATAGGCCGCGATTGCATATTCACGTTACTCATTGTTAGTTGAACATGTCATCTCCACTGTCATCAGATCTCTGAAAACTGGCAAAGTTTGGACAATTGATTTTTGAGTTACACTTGTGGACAGACATACAGACATGCTGATTGTAAATTAGTAATACTTCGCATCCCAGTGAGGGGTGAAGTGATGATGTTTACATTGACAGTTGGTATATCAGCCATATATTACAGCACATATTAATATCAATGGCATAGCTAGCATGAAGCAAATGGAGTAACTACTCCCCCTGGACTGTCGAAGACCACTTCTGTAATTCCTGCAAATCTGATGAGATTTTTGGAGGAGTTAGTGGGGTGGGGGTAGGCTGGCTGTCTCACTGCTACTGACACCGGTCTTTTGTAATTTGTTTACTTTATTGTGCTCTGTTCTGTAAACTCCCAATTCCTTTTGTACCGGTACATAAGTTAAGTTCAAGGAGAGGCCATCTGGCACTGCTATGATGCAAGACATCATTTTAGCGGCCGAGGCTCCACCCCAGATCCTGCTGGGGGAAATTTGCAGTGCTCCCCTAGATCCCCTAGCTGATGAGAAGGGGGCAACTAGCCGACTCCAATAACCCTATCCCCAGTGTCGGCCTTTCAGGCATCGAACTTTGCTGCTGAACCCCAGTTCATTTGTCACAATTCAAACCCTGCCCGGGCTCCACATTTTGCTCCCCTGGAAAAAAATTCCTGGATATGCCACTGATTAACATACATAAATATCAGTTTTGAAAAAAAAGTTTTGTGAATGATAAATACATTTTTAGTATGAAGTTTTTTTATGTTTTGTATTTTTATTTGAATTTTAGCTTATAGTAAAATGAGCAGGCAAGTATGCTGCTTGATGCAGATTTTGGTATGTGTATCACTGTGTCACCTAATTAGTTTTTAAAATGCACTTCACATTTTTAAACTTAATTGAAATTAGTTTAGCATCTTATTTGTTATTAAGTTTTATTTTGTCCACTAACACTAACACTAGATGTTGTGTTTCTTTTATGTTGTTCAAAATCAGTTTTATCATTTTAGATGAGAACAACACCGTGTGTATACTTTCATTTCTTTTTCTAGCATTTGACTACCTTGCAGTGTTCATGAAAGCTAAATTACATCAAAATAGATACCTAACATATAACACTATACTGGAGGATGTCTATGACAAGAAGTAAATTACAGCAAATTTTGTTTACTATTACACATGTATTAATATATGCCTTAGATTTGATCCTTGGTGCTGACTTTTGCAAGTCCATTCTCAGGCGCGTAGCCAGGATTTAACTTAGGGGGGACGAGACGCCGAAGGCGTCAAGTTCGAGGCACCAGCGGCGCTGAGGGGGGTGGGATGTGGGGAGCCCCCTCCCCAGAAAATTGTTTTGATTTTTGATATCAAAATGGTGGATTTTGTGCATTCTGATGGTATTATTTACCCTTTAGATGCCTAATGACGTTACACGATAGATGCACGCTAAAATTGATATATACACGTGTAGTGTACTTGTGTCATGCATTCATTAGAATGACAAAAATCAGTTCATTGCAATAAATGGTCAATTGGTCACTGATCAAGAACGACATATCAGTTTGTATGTCTAACTGCTTGTCTGACTGTATCAGGCTTCACTTTCCTTGCTTCACTCAGTTCACAATCTCTGATATACTGCTGGTTTGTTTAGGGGGTCAAAAATTTTTTCATCCCCAAGGGGGGGGGGACATTCACCTATGTCCCCACCCCCTCTTCCTATGCACCTGTCCATTCTGCTAGCAACATTTTTCTGTATATATAAGAAGTTGATTCTGCACATAGCTGTCACAAAAATTATAAACAGAACTAGTGATCACAGCACATATTTTACAATATTTTTTTTAATTTGTGCAGCCTTACAGTAGTTGACTAATTTGCAGATCACTGCAGCTCTCATTTTGCACACGCTTTGTCTGTAGTCTTAGAGATAGTTGTTACTTGTTGCTTGTGTACACCATATGAATAGTGGAATGAAAGATGCAAAGAAAAGTGGAAAGAAAAGTGAAAAGAATGCAGAAAAAGAAGCTGATATTACGGCAATGTCTGTTGCGAACTCTAACCTGTGGCAAGCCAGACTTGAAGTTGTAGAACAGTCACGTAATGAACACAGGTTTTTTCATTTTATTGGCATATTTTTGCTTTTAATTTTTGCACTGAGTTACACTTTCTATATAATTTAAACTATTGGTGAGTTATTGCTCTTACGTTTAGTGTTGGTTTTTAATTCTGCAAATTTGTAGGTGCCTTTTGAGTTCTGATATACGCATTGATCATTATTAGGCCACGTCACTCTTTCTATAGAGCAAAAGCAGCCTATAGTCATTAAACATTCCTTCCAATCATCTGTAACTCTGTGTTTCTGTCTGTCAGCATTGTGGCAAAACGGCTGATCAGAAATGGATGTCGTTTGGGATGGTATGTCGGATGGGTCCAGGGATGAGGCAGGTAACGTAATTGGGTTTGGGGATCGGTCCACCGGAGGGGGTAATTTTGGGGGCGAATATGGGGCGCCCTATTGTAACCAGTGGGGAGTTTGAAACGTAGCATGGCCTGTTCCCGAATTACTTTGGGCAATCTTATTATATGAGTGATGTAAGTTTTTAACTGTATATTCAGATGCAGTGCAACTAGCATATGATAGCAGTATAATGCATATACATCTTTTGTAATAAATATTCACTTATTTGATGAAATTAATGCATTCAAATCAGATAGACCTATATTGTAAGTGCAACAGATTAGATGTCTTATCTAATTTTGCTGAGTTTCTTTTGTGTCTCAAGAGAACATGCAAGGAAACTAGCCTTGGAAAACGAGGCACTACGTGACCAAGTGCGACAAACAGAGAAAGACACAGTAGACGTTCTTGGCTTTCTCAAAGGACAGGATGAGCAAAAGGATGATCAGGTTAGCAAATAACATGCATTGGGAATACTATTTGGATTTAACAGATCTGAAAGTTTCAGTTTTGCATATGTCTGACTGTCAGTGCTATAATGTCGGACTTCAGTGTTTAGTATTCATTGTCTGATATTCTATTAATTGGGTGAATATTGCATTCAGCTTGTAAAAAGGTTTCTTTTAGCTCAGTCTGGAGTTACTCTAGAAAAGCAAGCTGGGTGAACAAAAACTGAAGGTAGTAAATTTGGACACTGCTAATCACATTCATTATATTAACATGTTTTAGTAAGGCTGCAGATCGATTAAAAAGTTTAGTCATGATTAATCGTGCGATTAAAATTTTTAATCGCGATTAATCATTCCTGAACAAGAAGCACAAAGTTTGTAGCTATAATATTAATTGATATAGAATTACACAGTGTAAGTCCCACAAATGAGTCATAAGTCTTATTTGCTTCTCAGCTAGTTGTTTGAGTTTTTAATGTTTCCTGTTGACAGTGATCGAGGCTCGTTTCTTGTTGAGTATATTTCCAGGTGCTGAAAACAGTCGTTCACAAGGTACAGTTGTAGCAGGGGTTGTCAGATATTTGCGAGTCAGTGGAGCAATGGTTGAATAGGCACCAGCATGTGCCTTCCACCACTAAATAGGACAAGCATCATCGTCAGTCTCACTTTCAGACTTGTAGTGGCAAACAGCCAGACTTGCTTGCGATTGTTCTGGTGTCTCATCCTCATCAGAATCTGACAAGCTGCGCAGTCGTCGCAACTTGCGAGGCGGTTCAGGTGTCGACCGATCGCCTTCTTTAAGTTGTTGTGATTCAGCATTAGAGATGAGATTCTGCAGTTCAGTCCACACAGCATCACGCTGAGTCTTTGGTAAACACTTAAAACATTTTAATCTGGGATCTGTACTTAGCTTCAGCCACGACATGTTGCAATTCTCCGGACGAGCATCCAGGTCATTTGTAGGTGCAGTTTTGAAACGAAAATCAAATGCAGGATCCTCATCAGACACCACCATCAAACGACACAGATAGGCAACTTTAGGCAACACCACCGAGCACAACACGTAATCTTTACCTCCAAGTACTTCAGTTGCGTGGATCCAGTAACATCTTCAAGATATGCAGCTTATCCCATTCAGCTTCACTCGGAAGATTCTAACTATATTTATGAGGTGGAGCAGCTAGCGTAACAATAACTGGCTCTTTATTACGTGTAACTTGTTCCACCATCTGCAGAGTGGAATTCGAGCATGTTGGGACACCTTGGAGAAGCTCCTTTTCCCTCGCAGATTTTTTGGCGATTAATGTTTTAATCACGATGAAATAAATTAATTGCGATTAATGTATTCCACGTTAATCGCTGCATTAACTGCGATTAATATGCAGCCCAAGATTGTATTGTGCTGTGGCATATAATTATTAACATAAGGAAAACATGAATGAAATAATATAAATTGATGCTGGAAAAATTATAGCTTTGAGTGGTTTGTCATCATTTTCAGCAGCATGCTGCACATTTAAGACATTATGCCACACAAATCATACCATTTTGAGTGAATGAAACATAGCAGTAGATAATATCTGCATGTGCAAGAATATAATGTTAGCTTTATGATTATTGAATTATTTACAGTTTCATTATTTGCATGTTACATGTACTTGTGTGGTTTAAGTTGTTGTTTAACATTATTGGAGAGCCAGCATAAAAGAAGTAACACCCTTTCTGTCAGTAGTACAGTGCTGGATGAAGAAAGGATGAGGCAAGGCTAGGGGCGGTTCTAGCACCTACATTTTGGGGGAGTGTCAGTGGGGGCAGATCTGACTGGGGAGGCCGTTGTCCCTTTAGCCCCTCACTCGTTAATTAGGATTAATGTTTGACCTCACATTGATGGTTGGCTGAAATGTAGGACATCCAGCCCATTAAACCGCATTTGACTAATTCACAGAGGTTTTCTTCCAGAACAAATGGAGGAGGGGACCTAAGGGAAACTGGCTCATCCAGGTTGACCTAGAAAAACGACTATTACATGGAAGTAATAGTTATTATCCAAACTTACGATTTAACACTAAATTACATTAATAGAAATATGCTTCAGTGCTTAGACACTGTTGGTTGGAATGGCACGTGACCTGTAAAAACTGAGTGGTTGAGTGTTGGCATGGTTATCTGTCTGAGGCGAAATGCAGACATGCATGTGGTCCTGCTGATGTCACTGCCACTCATAGTGTCTTGCTTCAGTAAAATTCAGATTGGTTTTACCTTTCTTGTACCAGCTCACCTGGGTGTATCCGGACAAAGGGCCGTTAAACGGGTGTTGTTGCCACTGTAACCGGTTTTGGACAGAAATCGAGAGGACCTCCAGGATCTGTGCCAACCATTTGACATGCCCCATCAAGGGCACCATCGGTGGTTGGCATCCAATCAGCACGTCGCCACTCATCCGTGGGCTGGCCCCAAGGGTGGAAGTGCATTGGTCCAGCGGCTGCTGGGCAGAATAACAGATGAGCGTCAGTTCGTCATCTTGGCGGAAAAGCTGAGGATCACAAGAAGCCAACATCTAACACCTGGATGCCGTCACATCAACTGCCATGGCACTCGTGTTGACAGGAGGAGATTGATGATCGTCCTCACCGCTGGTCGTTGAAGTGTCAGGGAGATGGCATATGGAAGTCTGGGTTCCACCATTGCTGGCGCGCATGGTACGAATGGGTATGTTGAAGAGACCCCCTGGCACCTCTAATTCAAACTGGGTGCCTGGACTCTCCCCATTACACTACACTAATAGAAATGTGGTATGTTATTTTGTTGTTGTTTAACTGTTGTACATGATACACTGTGCAATGGCAGATTGCAAAGCTCAAGTCTGAAATACAAGATATACAGAAGCAGCATTTCCGGGAGAAAGAAAAACTAGTAAGCTGATAGTTTGATTGGTTTTTAGCGCGAGATGTAATTTATACATCTCGCGCTTATGCTACGATGTCAGTGTCCGTCTGTCTGTCCGTCTGTCTGTGATGGAAGTGCATTGGCGCATTATAGCTAATTTGGGTTTCAAATTCCGATCCCAATTTATCGCGCGTTGTGGTCGCGGTGCATGCGGGCGCGAGGGAAGGGATTATTGTGGGAAGAGTGGAGGGATCATCTCGTCCTATGCTAGCCACTGCTAGGCCCTCTTGTTATCTTTCTGTTTTCTCTCTCAATTTGCAATGCATCTTCGTCTTCAGATGTAGTAAACAGTTGACTGATAGTTCACAGTTAATTAAGAACATATTTATCAGTCAATATGAAACTTTTTGTGTGGCACATGTTTCGAAGTCAAGTGTTAAGGGGATGGAGAAATTTTGTTTGAATTTTATACATAGTACTAGACTGGCTCTTTTTAAATTTGATATTTTGAAATTGAGAAATTTCTTTGGACTAATTGTAAAAGTTAACACTTTGGTGCACTAACTCTGACTCAATAGTAATAACATCAGTGTTCAGCAAATTACATTACTTGCATTCGTTGCTTGCCTCACTGAGAGCTATTGTTGTCGGTCAGTCATTTTATGAACACTGGCAGAGAACTGGATATTTTGCACCGACGAAAAATACAGTAATGTTAAACAGTATTATCCATGGCACTGATACAAAGTGTCTGACATGTTTGCCATTTGCCAGATTGAAGATTTTCAGACACAAGTAAGCGAACTCGATCAACAGCTTTCCTATCGAAATCGTGAACTTGACGTTATACGTGCTGAACTGAAGGCGGTGAAGGACTTTCGGCGCAAGCGAGCTCAGATGCAGCGTGAGCTTAATGAGGTACCAGTACATCCATGCTGGGATTTTTCACACTGCAATTAGCAAAACTAGTTGGCCCGTTTCTTGTGTACATATATTTTCAATTTATATCTATTCTTATTTGCATGATATATTTTTCAAGTTGCATGCATGCAATAGTCTTACTTAAGTTTCTTATTCTGTTTTGTCAAGAGTGTAGTGGTCCTGTGACAGAAGGACCAAAACATTATGCTGGTCGTGTCAGGTGCTGCCCATGATTTGGGTCCGCCATTCCGGGGGTCCGCCATTCCGGGGGTCCCTAACCCTAACCCTAACCCTAACCCTAACCCTAACCCTAACCCTAACCCGGAATGGCGGACCCCCGGAATGGCGGGCCGTAGCGCTGCCCATGGTGAGGCAGTTTGAATATCTGAGATGCTAAGATAGACGGAGTTCAGGTTTAACGTCCGACTCGACACTATACAGGTCATTTCAGGGATGCGGATGCTAAAATACAACAGACAGACAGATGGACTACACTACAGCTTTATGCTTACTGCTGTGGAAGATGCTATAGTCATTTTATTGACCATTTTCCAGATTGGTCATGGCTAGCTTCTTAGGTCTGCCTTCTGTATTTATGAATCTGCTGCAAAGTTGTGGGTTTGTCCAAAACTTTTCATGTCATCCTGCACACATCTATTTGCCAGCTTTCAGTCAATAAGAAGCACATACCAGTAGATTTAAAAAACATCAATTTGGACATGTGTGTCACAAAATGCTTAAATTCTGTGGAACATAAAGAAGTCCTTGGGGAGACAGAACAAAGATTTCTGATGAGGTTTCATAATTGTGACTGGAAGAAGTGTTAAGGCTTTCGGTCTTAGAGATCTGACATGTTCCTCTGACAGTTTTCGTTGTGATCTGAAAATTTTTCTTTACATGGTGTACTATCATATATAGTGCAGGCTTTGCAATTTTGTTGCTATTAAATTCTTTCTTTATTAAAAATTTATCAGTACTAGTGATCAACCATGAAACAAATTTTACCTTAAAAATTTGACTTATGCATACTAAAGTAGTTCATTAATTAATTATTTGCAGATCACCACAGCACTGATTTTGCACATGCTTTGCCTGTAGTTTTAGAGGTAGTTTTTTTAATTGTTGTTTGCAAATAGTAGAAAGAAAGATGGGAAGAAAAGTGGACAGAATATCTGTTATAGCCTTTTTGTTAACTTTTGTAGATTTGTCTACATGTGAAAGACTAAAGCTGGCTTCCCATCAGTTTTTAAGCACGTTAATTGTTTCTACACTGGTAGCACTGTAGCTATAGTTTGTGTGTGTGTGTGTGATAAGTAATGACATTTGATTTTCGTGAAAAGTGGACAGAATATACTGATTGTTTAGTTTATTTTTTGATAGTTTTTGGAAATATCTTTCGGTTGAACACTGTATATTTGTTAGTACATATTTGTTGTTCAAGTTTTATGTATTTCTTTTGCATAGGCATTACATATAGTAACAGACTTAAGTTTTCGTCGCACGTCGATAACATTGTATCAAAAGCTTCATTACGTGCCAAGCTGATACTTAGATGCTTCCAGTCACGTGACCCCGCTTTACTTACTAAGGCTTTTTGTGTTTTTATTCGACCCATTTTGGAATTTAGTTTTGTTGTTTGGAACCCTATACTTAAACAAGATATTGCCAAGGTTGAATCGGTCCAGCGCCGTTTCACTAAAAGATTAAAGGG
>Ga0209782_1002327_pt1 | contig 10561 bp, 6 predicted proteins | sample WorMetmaBAHAMAS1_FD_187390 | JGI IMG/M metagenome (GOLD analysis project Ga0209782, IMG submission 187390) | Marine gutless worms symbiont microbial communities from Max Planck institute for Marine Microbiology, Germany - Inanidrilus... | ecosystem: Host-associated > Annelida > Digestive system >...
GTCCTCTGATTCACAGATTTGTCATTTTAATATATAAATTATTTACCTCCAACGATAAATACAAAAGTGCCATAAATTTTTGATATGCTTGCCAATGAAGTGTTACCGTGTCCATGATACATCGCCAGAGCACACAATCATTCACGTTCTTCCTCCAGGCTGAGTGCATCAGCATCAACCGCCCTCAGCCAGGTGGTATGTGGGCGCAATCCCCCCTCAGCCAGGTGGGTGGTACGTGGGCGCAATCCCCCCTCAGCCAGGTGGGTTACAGGTACGTGGGCGCCCTCGAGGTCTCCTCAGTTGCGTGGTGGTCTTCGTGACTGACAACACGACACTGGTCCTGCCTGGAATCTGAATGTGTCATATGACCAAATAAATGGAGCCATCTTGTTTTAATAAAAAAAGAAACTAGAAGACAGTCGGCTGTATCCCTGACAAGCGTTGGTAACATGTCCGGTATACGGGATCCAAAGAATTTTTGGAGTGACCATGTGTCAAAGGCATCCAGTCGCCCAGCGAGACCTTTGTAATTGAGGTACGGTACATTATGTGAATATCCATAAGTTGGCTTTAGTGCAATCAATCAAAGCTGACAAGCAATGGCTGTAAACAACAACATACTGATAGCAGTACATACATTGGAAGTGACAGTAAAGATCCAGAAATGTGTGGCACACTTTTCGACAGTGGTGACAGACAAATCTGAACTCACATGAATGACGACATCTTCCAATTTTTCACTCAACTAGAACAACATGACAGCATTTTAAAACAAACAAAACTGATGACTCTTACAACAGCTTCATTATTCTTGTGTGCTGCTAAGCTACTTAATAAGGCAATATGACTTTCTGAGATAACATACTGACCTACATAGACTTTCATGTCTTGGTACAACATTCCAATGGCTTTTAAACTCAGCAAATGGCTCTTAACACTGCTCTTAATGCACTCCATCTAAAGGCTTGTAACTTAACCTAAAGCACAGACATTAAATATTCTATCTAGACTTATTACGTCCAATTAGAACAGCAGAAGATTTTGAGGCCGTGGCGGCCGCCGGTCAAGTGACGTCATTTTGTTGAAGTAAGTAAGTAAGCCGTCATCTTGCTGTCAGTGTACTATGTTCGTTGCTATTTAGTGTATATCTATTCTATGTTTAGTTCCTCCATTTAGTTGCCTGTCCTCCGTTTAGTAGCTTGTGGCCATGTTTTTCGGTGCATACAATGGCTTCGGCTTGGCTGGCCAGCACGGGGGCCGCGACCTAGAGCACTTCAAAATTCATCATATTTATTACACAAAGTGGCACAACCTAGTGAAAGTTAATAACTCTGATTTGGCTTCAACGAATACTAAGGGAAGTTCAGTATAATATATTTAGCAGAACCAGTCTCGACAAATTGCCAATTAAAATCGACTGCAGAAGTATATCGAATTACGGAAAGACAGAGGATGTCCATAATCTAGAGCACTGGAGACACTGTACATTTACAAGAAACAGCAATACACTGAAGAAAACTTGCAAGTATTTCCTACTCAGCATGCTGGTGGTAATGCAACTTAAATTTCATCAAAACCTACTATCCAATGATGACTACTTTTCAACTGTTCTGAAAGTAGACACAGACAGACAGACAGATGAAGAGATGGATAGACAACAAGCCAGAACCCAGCGTGCTATGCAATTCCGCACATGATGTATATGAATCTCACAGCTGTGAACATCAGATTTACAAATAATGTAGCAGCAAGAAATACATAATAGCTTACTACAGTTTCAGGATTTTCTGCATTCATCCATTTCTCCAGCAGCTGCTCAGCAAACTGGCAGTCCTCCTCTTTGGTTGCCTCGCTCTGCAGCCTTGCCCGCCAGTCCTCAAAATACTCTTTCCACTCCGCCAGTTCGGCCTCGCTGTGTGCTTGAGTACACCTCTCACCATACGGACAAGTAACACCCAGTGATATTCTACAGCAACAAATTACAAATTCATTTCAGTAAACCTATACCAATGACCAATAATGCTGGACTGTCTTCACTGACTTTTTTTGGGCATCATATACACAGCTGTTTTGCATGCACAGTGCACTGTGCATTATCATACATGTATTTACACGAGATACTGTCAGAAAGCTTTAACCAAAAAATAAATAAAATTATAGAAAAACACTGATAACATAGGTGTTTACGCACTGATTGAGTTGTTTTACATTCTTATTGACAGAAAATAAATCATTTTGGTGACACTCTTCCCAGCGAATCTGGTGGCTAGTAAATACCGAGGAACTGTTTTCAGGTGGATGAACTGTGCTTATTTAGAGAGAGTGTGCATACAACAGTAACACTTTGAAACGGCAACGCTTGAGAATGAGCAATGGTAACAGAATGGATACACATTTCACATGTGGAGATAATTTTTTACAAGAGCTTTCCTGACGTCCATGTGGCCAAACCAGTGTTAATGCATGTACTGCTCTATGCTTAATATATAGAGGTTGTAATGTTATGATGCAATTTTTAAAAAAATCTTTCGATATACTTACTTGTGACACAAGACATATTCATTCAGAGTCAGTCCCCGAGGTGGGGGACGAAACTGCCATTTTCTGCCATTAGAACTATCAACAACATTGCACTGATTGTCGCTGTTACTTGTTGTGGCACACATGTTATTAAAAGATGTCATTATCACATTATGCTCAGAACTGAATGCTTGAATTTCATTATTACTTGCCATATATCATCAATGCAAACACCACTTGTGAAATCATGCTGAAAGACAACAACATACATTTATACACTAGCATCACATTGCACTAACTAGGATGCTAATATTCCCGAGTCTCGGCGGAAAAATTACAGGACTCGATTGAGTCTCAATGAGTATGCTACCAGCCCTTTATGACATGCTTGCTAAGTCGTTGCTTCGTTTCCTCCTCCGTCTCCTGCCAATCAGTCAGCTGGGAAGTGAGGATCATCATCATCATCATCATCATCATAAAATTCTTTAATAAAAAAGTTGTCAAACGCAACTTCACATAACAGAGACACAAGAGAATGGAGTATGCAGTACAGATTATAGTCAATAACAATGTTTATACAAAACTCTTATCAAGAAATGTCGTTCATTAAGATCGCTAGTTTGTGGTATGAGAATTTTGTTGTGATTTCTATTACGTAGCGTATACTATTTGACATCGTACATGTGAAGTAGATGTGCTTCGTTGTACAATATTTTATGAAAAAATGCATCATCAGCATCGCAAAACAAATCACTAGCAGTTGCCGATTGTGTGTCATAGCATCCGAGTTTGATGGCACGGCGCAGGAACAAGTTCAAACGTGTGTAGTCAGAGGCCAGACAGAAACCGTGCCACACCGGCACACAGTAGATCAACTTGCCAATCACCGTGGCATGGAAAACATCTTTCAGCGACTGACTAGGAAGGCCGTGGCTTCTCAGTACCCTTAAGGCGTGAAGCAGACTAGAACAAGTTAAGTAAGTAAGTATGTAAGAATATTTATACACGGCTCAAAAAAGCACCAGTCACTATGCGCCACAGCCCTACACAAACCAAAGTGTCTTCAAAAGTCTCTTAAACTATTCAAGTGAGATGTCTCTGTCACGTAATGCGACAAGTAGAGAGTTCCAGAGAGACTGTCCAGAGACGGAAAAACTCCTGTCTCCGAGATGCGTACGTGTTCTCTTTGTGGCACACTTCAAGACATCAGCGGATCACAGTGATTGGTGGCCGATGTCGGTCAAGAGCCGACAATCTTCAGCCAGGTACTGTGGAAGCTGGCCGTGTAATGCCTTGTACACAAGAACAGCCATCTTGAAATCAATACGCTGTCGAACTGGTAACCAGTGCAGCTCCCGCAGAACTGGTGTGATATGCTGCCGTCTTCCAGTTCGCATGATCAGTCGGGCTGCAGCATTCTGCACCGACTGGAGTTTCTGCAGCAGGTTACCGGCAATTCCACACAGCAGGCTGTAACAGTAGTATAGCCAACTGGATATGATTGCATGAGCCACCATCTTAGCAGCGTCTTCTGTTATGGATCTGACGACCGGTCGCAGTTGTCAAAGATGGTAATATACGGACCGGCACTCCGACGAAACGTGGTCTGCCATTGACAACTGATTGTTGACGACGACTCCCAGAATTCGCGCAGAATCACTGACTCGTATTGACACAGACAGGACCGGTATGTCGCGTACTGTTACTCTGTCAATGCAGAACTTCGAGCCCAGCCACAAGACCTCAGTCTTGCCCGGATTAAGTCGAAGACGGCTTCCATCAAGCCTGTCACTGACGTCTGCCATGCACCTTGAAAGTCTGTCAATGGCTAGTTGAACGTCAGGCACTGGCGTGGACGCGTACACCTGACAGTCATCGGCATACTGATGTAGGGTGACTCTGTGCTTGGTGACAACATCATACAATTCGGTCGTGTACAGCACGAAGATCAGCTGGCCAAGGACTGACCCTTGTGGCACGCCATACAGCACCGGCAGAATGGGTGACAGTTGGCCAATGTACGCCACTTGCTGTGTTCTACCGGTGAGAAACGACGTCATCCACTCCAGAGCCGTTTTTTCAAGACCGAATTTCCACTGCAGCCGCATTAGTAAAAGCGAGTGGTCCACGCAGTCGAAGGCAGCTGTCATGTCAAGTAAAGCCAGTAACGTGACCCTCTGTTCATTAGCCTCTGATAGTACGTCAGATATCACACGCAACATGGCGGTCTCAGTTGAATGATGCCTGCGGTACGCGGACTGGTTGCGTGGTAATAGGTCATTGATGGCCAAATATTCACGTAACTGCTGAGCAACAACTCTCTCCACTATCTTCGACATAAAAGTGACATTCGAACCAAGGTGCCCGTGCGGCGTTTCACGACAGCATAATTATGATCATTACTGCGGTTGCATGTTCTACGTACAGAACAAGCGTCAGACTATTTCTATCTCTTTAATTGTTGTAAATAGGTCTTCGTTCGGAGAACCTGAGACGCGTTGACACCTGAAGACACTGTAGATCGTGCATCCACCCGGCGGTAGGCGGCCATTACTTTCCGCCAGGCCTGCGGTTACCTACCTAGCTTTAACCAGATGACGCCAACCGTACACGGTAGCACACATCCGATCCAGCTCACTACTCATTTATCGACCCCGAAAGGACAAAAGACTTGAGTTGGCCTGGTTGGCTGACCTGTAGCGGATGATTTACCCACAATAGTGGTCACCCATCAGCTGCAAGTCGAGCGTGGGACAGAGAAAGTCCGTCGGCCAGAGACCGACGTTCTACCACTGTGCAACGCTGTGCAGGTCGCGAAGTTTTTAGTTGAACCATGTTGACTCGATCATGAACACGAATTACGCCAAATCGTCACACAGCGAGGTATAATATACCATATTATGGTTTCGAACGAGTCCTATTTAAGGTCAGCTAGTCATAGGCGAGGGAAGTCAGATACGGCAGTCCTATGTGTCTTACCGTATCTGGGTATCAGGATGGCGAGGGATAATGCAATCTTTCACTCCCATAGGGCTAAGCCTATTGATTTGAATGGACTATCCTTTGCGGCTTCTAAGCCACTTTAAGCCCTGACCCTAGTTACGCCACTAACAGTGCTACAAGGTTGAAACTGCCATGAGGTTGGACGACAGTAACAGTCAGTGACAGCCTATAAAGGGCGAATATACTGTTGTCACATCAAATGTAAACTCGGACAATTGTGTAGTACGTTTCCTAATATGCAGTTCAGTGCCCATCTCCGCGGCGAAGTGATAAATATTTTTTTCGTAAGTCTAGAATACCCTGGCCGAATTAAACGGGCACCAAGGGTGATGACCGCTGACTACAACAGCTCCGGGGCCTTAACGAGGCCCCGAGAGGTCGGATTAAACTCGAAACGCCGTTGAGTCACAGAACGAGACGCGTTCACACGACAAATGCCGCCGAGAATCAAGACAAGAGTTAGTCTGGGTTTAACGGCGCTTCCACACAAACACGGCGATATCGCGTCTACAGTTGAAGACAAAAATAAACACCTAAGACGCGCAAACCGTCAATTTAGGGGATTAAACGGAGCACCGTGTGCGACGCTCGAGTCCCGCGCGCGCTCCGTTTATTAGCGATATGGCTGCAAGTGTAAACAAGAAGCTCTGCAGATGCATAGGGACCGCGCGACGCGTTTGTCAGTAGAAATCTTGCAACTACGCAACATCCCATTTGAAAAAGTTTGCAATCGACAAATGACCTTGAAGTACACTCAAGGTCATCGCAATTGCTGCTTTTAGATAGGCCGTATATCACTTGCTGTTAGTGGCCTGTTGTTACAACATGGTTATCTACCACCGTTTCCGAGTTAATGCCACTTTTAAAATATATACATGACAGCATGTGACCATGAGAACTCTATTACTTTTAACAAAAGCTTATAAAGCCACGTACGCTTTTTGATTTACGTGTAAACACATCGTAGTTAAAATGCACTATATTCATGAGTTATCGATATTACAAAGGTTTCAAACAAAAAAGTGACCTTCAAACTCTCTCAAGGTCATTGGCAATCATGTCACTCGATAGGCTAGGCCATATATGATTTCCTGTTAGTCTTCCATTATAACTATGTCTCTATTCTTGCACCATTTTCGGGATATTATCGCCTAATTGCTCATTTCCTAAAAAAATTAAAAGACGTCACGTGACCGTGACCACGTCCATTTTAGGAACAATATGTCATCACAGTGCTTACATGTCACACAGTAATCCAGTATACAAAATTTGAATTCTCTAGCTTTTGCCGTTCTAGATATATTTTAGGGGAGTAGAAAATTAAAATAAGTCACGTGACCATAACCACTCCCCTTTTGGGGTGGTGTGTTATCCCTTTTGTAAGACTAGACTACCTGTCTACAAACTACGCCAATGTTACGCTTCAGATCAAGTCGAATCAATCAAATCAACTAGTAATCTTTACCGCACGACGCTATGCTAGCGCGGCATAGCTGGAATTCAATGAGGCCTCAGAAATTTAAAATGGGTCATGTGACGTAACCATGCCCATTTCAGGGTCAGTTTATCGTAGCTGAGAATTGCTACGGTGAACCTGTGTACCATAATAATATGAAGTCTATATTCATCCACTATGATGTAATCCTCCACGCCGACGTAATCATCTGTGCACAATCTTTTGGCGATCGGTTAATTGAGGGACGTCCATTTTGTGGGTCGAAAAACATGATTTCCTATTGACAAAGCCAGTCGCCGTTAACACCGTGCTGCCGCTACCTCGCAGCAAGTGATAGTCTGTTCGCTGAATAGAATGCAGACGCTGCAGTCAAAAGAGACACTTGCAGTGCCCGCGATACCACTCGACGGACACCTTGTTACCATCAGCTGCAGCATCAATGGCAAAACACCGTGATGCAATTATGCACGCAGAGGTCGATTTTTCGCTTATAATTACAGGGACGGCAATTTTTTGTGCAAAAATATAGGCCTACGAAAATTCCGATTTGAAAAGGCTAACAATCGGAGATGACGTTCAATACACTCACGGATAAATCGCACTTGCTGGTATTAGATAAGCTGTATATAACTTCCTGTTGGCGGTCTGTTGTTCTATAGTGTTCTAGCATCGTTTCCGAGATATTACCACTTTGCGAAGTACTTGGCTGCCTGTAACTTTAAGACTTTCGACAATACAGTTGAAGTCACAACCGACGTTCGCTTTTTGATTGATGTGTAAACACAGTTGTAGTGTTAAAATGTGCTGTAGCCTATAATCCTGCGTTGTGCGTATTAGAAAGGTTTCGAACAGCAAAGTGACCTTCAAGCTCACTCAAGGTCATTGTTAATCGTGTCATTCAATAGGCCATGCATGATTGTGAATTAGTCTTTAATTGTAGCTATATATGTTTTTATCTTGGACCATTTATGAGATATTATTGCTTATTTTCCAAACTTTCAAAAGGTCACGGGACCCTGATTATGCCCACTAGGGGGAAGATTTTCATTCCAAGACTACTAACTTAATATGTCCTTAATATATACAAAATTGATGACTGTATCTTCAGTTGTTCCAGAAACATGATTGGGGCCCCCCAAATTAAAAATTGGTCACGTCACCGTGACCACGCCCATTTGAGATACAGTTTGTCGTCCAGGCTAATACTTCACATGGGCAACTAGTGTACAGAATTTGAAGTCTTTAGCTCTAGCCGTTCTAGAGATATTTTAGGGTGACTAAAAATGTACAATAAATCAGGGATTGGTTGTCATCCTTTGGACGGAACTAGCTATGATCAACCTGCACACCAAATTTGAAGTCTCTACATTCAACCACTACGAAAATATGAAAGCCAACACAAATTGTAGAAACAAGAAGCATTTGAAAAATGTTGGGCCCATTCGCCACTGCGAGCCACCTCACGCCAATTCACCAGATGTCGCTAGCGGTACTGTCGCGCGCCGCCTGCGTCGATGTCCACGACGACGACGACAACGACAACGCGTGACAGAGGGGACCGCTATGGCCCCATGGAATGGACCCAATTAGGTGGTTTGAGGTGGTTAGGGGTCATTGGCAACATAATCATTCAATAGAGCTAATCTCTCGAACGATTAAAACTTAAGATTTCAAATTTTGTGTACTAGTTGCCCATATGATATATTCAACTTTAATAGAAAGTATGCATTTATCTTATACCTATTTTGAGTTATAGCGAGTTACTTGTCGAAAATCGCCCACTTTAACCTACCCTACCTGCATTTGACGCTTTCGTTTGGGTGACCCTGTTCGCATTTCGTCAAGATTTTCAGTACCTGAAAGTTTGTGTGATTCTACGTTTAGCCGTTTTGAGACAATACCAACTTGTGACAGACGGACCGACACACGACGACGGTGTATAAGCTGGAATTCCACGGGACCGTTATCCGCGCAGCATCCTCGTGACATACTCGCGAGGATCCTCGCGAGGATGTCACGAGGATGCTACGAGGAAAACTGGTCCCGTGGAATTCCAGCTATGGCCTATACCGCGCTAGCATAGCGTCGTGCGGTGAAGACTATTAGTTGCTTGATTGATTCGACTTGATCTGAAGCGTAACATTGCCGTAGGCCTGTCCGTAGCCAAAGCACTAAAATACTGGTAGGTCAGATATCCAAATCAGCACGTATAATGCAAGAGTTTTCAATAAAAGACTGGGCATTTCATGCGGAGGGACCGCGCGATGCGCTATATAACATAGCAATTGACGAACGCGCGAATTATGGGCAGTAGCAATGCTGGCGAAATGGCCGCTCCGCCAGGCATCTCATTGGGCAACCAGCCACGCCCTGCATACTATAGGCCCATATCGCTGAGAGTAACCTTTCTTGTCTCTTCCTATGTCAGAATCGAGCAGGAAGTAAGTAAGTAAGAATATTTATACACGGCGCAAAAAAGCACCAGTCACTATGCGCCGCATCCCTACACAAACCAAAGTGTCTTCAAAAGTCTCTTAAACTGTTCAAGTGAGATGTCTCTGTCACGTAATGCGACAGGTATAGAGAGTTCCAGAGAGACCGCCCAGCAACGGAAAACTCCTGTCTCCGAGATGCGTACGAATAGCGGGCAAGCGTGGTGACGAAACGTCTTCTTCCATTGCAACAACCGTCCATCATTATTACCATTGGGTGTCAGTACGGAACAGGTTTTCGGGAAGGATGCTCTTTCAAAAAGACAAAAAAACATGAGGGCCGTTAGAGTATCGTGCTAATTATCAGACGTTTTTGTCCCATCTGTTATTGGAGAAGAATTAGCACATGTCATATTCCCTGCAGTATTTATAAGTCCGTTTAGCCTACCAATGGGTGAGAAACTGAGGCAAAGGGGAGAAGATGAAATGAAAATGCTGAACCGAAAAGTACTAGGTACTAGTATGCAGTGAGATGCTGATTGGGTCTAATCTATGTGTTATTGAAGGTACGATGATTGGAGAGCAGCTAATGATAAATGGACGGCAGTGGCTCTGTGCGGCTGCAGCCAGCCTCTGCATCATCAGCTGTATAGTGTCTCTCTTCACCATCGCAATCATTGCAGTTAACCGTTACGTCTACGTATGCTGGCACAACGTGTACCATACGGTATTTAGTCGTCGACACACGGTCATCGCCGTCGTTTTGACGTGGCTGATCGGCGTCGCCCTCGACTCACCAAACCACCTTGGCTGGTCGTCACACTGGTTTGACACCAAGACTCAGAAGTGTCTGTGGGACCGTACCATAGCCTACCACTACACCATTCTCTTTGTCGTCGTTGGAATGCTGCTACCGTTTGTCATCACCATCGTCTGCTACTGGCGCATCTTCTCTCATATTCGACTTGTCAAGCAGCGCATACTCAGAACACAGTTACAGGCAAGATATAATTTATTTAGCCCGCTCGGCAAAAGTTGCCGAAAGGGCTATTTGTTTTACCGACCGTAATTTCTATCTTTTTTTCTTTTTTTATCTTTTTTAATGATTTCTCGGAGACAAATTATCTGAAGATCCGCTGGACCGATTTTC
>Ga0209782_1002328_pt1 | contig 10559 bp, 5 predicted proteins | sample WorMetmaBAHAMAS1_FD_187390 | JGI IMG/M metagenome (GOLD analysis project Ga0209782, IMG submission 187390) | Marine gutless worms symbiont microbial communities from Max Planck institute for Marine Microbiology, Germany - Inanidrilus... | ecosystem: Host-associated > Annelida > Digestive system >...
TTAAACTAAGTAGTCCTTAAATCTATTGAAATGCATGGAGATTTAAGAAGACCTGGTGTGGTTGGCGCTGCCCTGTTCAACCATCCACTGGGTATCAGTTCAGACACAGAGGATTTATAATCCCCTACAGGTACAAGGAGCTGTAAATTGACCGGAATATCAGTATTTGTATTATCAGGATAAAGTTCATCAACTTGCCATAAAATTTATGCTCTACAGGAAGATGCTATTCAACGTAACGTTGTCTAGCTCTCATTGTAGTGAAGACAACAACAACAACAATCTATACCGGCTGTTTCAAATATTGATGACATTTTCAATAGAATTCATTTCCGGTAATTTTTTGTTTACTTAGTATATGAGTGCAGTGATTGATTTATTTGCATTTATTGACTGGTTACTGCATTTAACATATAACGTCTTCCTTTTTGTCATGCAACAAATACACAATGAAGTTTTCTTTTCGTGTCTCAGTTGCCAGTACAGCTTTGCTACTGCTTTTAATGTATGCTATGTGGTATCGATTTCGACCACGAATAGTAAATGAAGTAGATGCTGCCTATAGCGAAGTTCGGGAGCAGGTTGCTACCAAAAAGTATTTGTTCACATCAGTAATGCCAAGTGTTGTTTCATCTTCACGTTACACGACTGTTACATTACCGTATACACCTAGTTCTCGTTCTGATATTGATGAATCCGTGCGTGTGGTAGCTCAGTCATCTGCTGACATAAAAACGTTAGACATTCTGGATGCTGTCGACCGTCAACGTCGCTTTGGGGTGCATGAGGTAAAAACATCTGCTCCAAGTTTAGAAGAATTGTCCGGAGGATTGCCTTTGAAAGTTATTGTAGTACCACATTCTCACAGTGATCCCGGATGGCATAAAACAGTTGATGGCTACTTTGATGAGCAGACAAAACAAACACTTGACAGCATGCTTGATAAACTACAGCTGTATCCAAATATGACTTTTGTTTGGGCAGAAACTGTATTTTTGTCCATGTGGTGGAATGAACTGAGCCACGAGAAACGAAATACTGTTGTGCAGTTGATTAAGAGGGGACAGTTAGAAATTCTTGGTGGAAGCTGGGTTGTACCTGATGAAGCAAATCCTCATTATTATGCATTGATAGATCAGATGATTGAGGGACATCAGTGGTTGAAAGATAATATTGGCATTTACCCATCGAATACATGGTCACTGGATCCATTTGGGTATTCTAGTGCTATAGCACATTTGTACAAGCTTGCTGGTTTTGAAAATATGGTAATACTTCGTGTGCATACAGATGTAAAACAGTACCTTCAGTCGAGAAATTCTCTTGAGTTTATGTGGCGCTCAATGTGGAATTACACAAAAGCTGAAGATATCATGACACTGATGATGCCATATATGTTGTACAATATAAAACACTCATGTGGACCTGATCCAAATATATGTGTACAGTTTGACTTTCGGAAAATTGATGGAGAAGTGAGTGATTCACGAGCAGTGACTGTGCATTCTGGCAACGTTGATCGACTGGCAAAGCTGCTACTAAGACAGTATCAGCTAAAAGCTAGACTTTTTTCTCATAATGTTGTTCTTGTACCTCTGGGAGATGACTTTCGATATGATCGTGATATAGAATGGGATCAACAGTTCAAGAATTACATGAGACTGTTCAACCACATGAATTCAAAAGCCGAGTGGAATATTCATGCTCGTTTTGGAACTGTTAAAGACTATTTTGAAGAGGTAAAGATAGCAATGGCAAAACTTGGTGAACGTAATAAATTTCCCAGCAAATTTTTGTCTCTGACTGGTGACTTTTTTCCATACACTGATCGCAATGATGAATTCTGGACTGGATACTTCAGCACACGGCCATTTTCAAAAGGTCTGAGCCGAGACTTGGAAGTGTATCTGAGAAGTGCTGAGATCTTGCACTCACTGGCTGTTGGTCTTGATAGAAATGGGTTATATAAGAGCAGTACAAATATTGACCAGCTTGTGATGAGCCGCAGAAGTCTTGCTTTATTTCAGCATCATGATGGCATTACTGGGACATCTAAGTTCTGGGTTGCTGAAGACTATGAAGAACGTCTGGAACACGGTTTACAGGCATGTAAGGATGTGATGCGTTCTGCTGTTGGTTTTATGTTGAGTAACAAAACCTCATCAGATCAGCCTGTTAATGTTTTGGATCCACTGAGTGCACGCATGTTGTCACCAAATGAGCATTTGATACATGTTACCCGCACAGGTGTTAGGTTGCAACTGTTTAACAATGTTGCTCACAGACGACATGAGTTGATCCATCTGATTGTCAACAATCAGCAGGTTGTTGTTGTTGACCACAAAGGGCTTCCACTGGTCAGTCAGATAACACCTGTTCCTGTAGAAAGTTCTGATGAGGAGGACATGACCACATACATGCTGTCGTTCATTGCTGAATTACCACCTCTTAGTATAACTGCTTTTGATATTCAGCCTTACAGAAACTTGTCTGTTGGAAGCAGTCAATCAGCAAACAATACGTCATATATTGTTTCACGTTCAACAAAACAACCAGACATTGTAGTTGAGAATGGCTGCATGAAAGCAGTATTTTCACTTAAAACAGGGCTTCTGAAAAGGTTACACATGAAAGAAATGAACCATTCTGTTCTTTCTGGCCTGCAGTTCTTGTTTTACTCAGGACATCGCAGTGGTGCATATATATTTGCACCAGCAGGACCAGCAGAGGAATATGGTGAGAAAGAGAAAATTTCATTAAAAGTTTTCTCTGGGCCATTGTTTACTGAAGTGCGCCTTGTGCGTTCTTTTGTTACTCACTGGGCTCGTATAGTTCACTGTGATTGTCTTCTTGCAGCTGCCATTGAGCTCAACACAATTGTTGACCTGACTGCCATTGATGACAAGGAGCTTATTTTGCGATTGACTAGTGACGTTCAAAGTGGCACAACTTTCTACACTGATCAGAATGGATTTAACATGGTGAGACGTCAGCGATTCTCGACATTTCCAGTCGAAGGTAACTATTATCCTGCAACTTCTGCTGCATTTGTCGAAGACGATCGTCTCCGACTGTCTTTACTGTTTTCACAACCATCTGGAGTCACCAGTCAGACTGAAGGAAGTTTGGAAGTAATGCTGGATCGCAGACTTCAGTACGATGACAACCGAGGTTTGGGTGAGGGCATACTTGACAATAGGCGCGTATTTTTTCGACATTATCTTCTGCTTGAGTCAGCTGTGCAGCAGTCGTCTCAAACAGGTCGCATCATGCCAATGCCAACATTGTTTGCACATGCGCTTATTCACAGAATACGTAATCGACCAGTTCTTATGCTTTCATCTCTAACCAGCAGTTCTGAACAGCCTCTTTTACTACTGAGAGCAGGGTTTTCCTGTGACACAGTTTTAGTTAATTTGCGGGCACTGAATGGCACAAAAGCATCTGCATTAATTCTCCATCGAATGGGCTATTATACTGGATACAGTTTCAGTAAGTCTCTTAACTTCCTTGAATGCAGCAATGACTATCAGCCGTTGAGCCCATTTTCTATATTCACTGGCATAAAGTTCAGTTATATCATTGAAAAGACCCTTTCATTGATGCATCAAAAAAGACGACACAGGAAAGATTATGCTTTATATTTACAACCAATGCAGCTGAGTACTTATGAGGTACATTTCTGAGTATATTTAAGCTGTATTTCAATATTTTTAGTCACTGGGTTAATTATGTTCATTTTAATTCAGAGTTTACAGATTAATTTACAACTGGGCATTATTGTATACCTATTATTGATAAATAAATATGAATTGTTGGACTAGGAAAAGTTCAATCTGTCATCTTATCCTACTGCGTTTTGGCCAATGTTGGGTACACTATAAATTGTATGAGTTAAAACTCACGAGTTACTCAGTTTTTGTAAACTGTGAGTTTGAGTTAACTCACATCAAATAGTCTTGAGTTATGAGTTTGATTTAATTCATTATTTGCGTGAGTTTGAATTATAATTGTCACATTTTAAAATCAATTCACAACGTACAAAATTCCAGTTAAAATTAAACATCCACAGAATTTACATCTATAACTTTAGCAAGTGTATTTCGTTGATTGGGGCCTAACAGAGCTTAAGACAGATCAATTTATTTCCAGTTAGACTAGTATGTTTCTGGTTATTGGTCAACTTATTCAAGTCTGCTACAGACATACTCCAACCTAAAATGGCTTTACTTTCATTAACATTGTTTGTTAATATTTGGCTTGAATGATTAGAAAAACTGAAACGGATGGCATTGTTTGCGATTTTAAACTTGTTGATGAGTTAACTCATTATATTTGTGAGTATCAAACTTATTCATTGTCTGGGTTTACCCAACACAGTGGCTGCCAGAAATTATTTCTTACTCAGTGTTGTGTGTTGACATTTTAATGCAATTTTTTCTTGATTGACTTCATACAGATAATGTGTAATAACTAATAGATTAATTAATGTAGTACATAATCATAGTTCACTGTTATGATGACAGAAAATGTGTTTATAATTTATATGTACTGTATGTGTGTTACTGTATAATTTATTCTAACAATATCATTTTTTATAAACACAGTCACGGAGCATGTCTAGTCATGGCTGCACTGTGCATGGCTGGCTGACAAAAAATTAAGCTGTTTGATCAATATCCAAATTAGGGTAACAGCCATGTTGCTGTGCCGAAGTCACTAGATACAAAGGCAATTTTGGACACTTCTGGTCGTTGGTGCAGCATGCCGAACATTATTCTACATTTGATTGGCAAGTATTCTATAGTGACCTTAGGTTCAAGTGGCACTCTTGTCAAGTTACAAGCCATTAAACTCAGTAGAAGCATAATGAAGTCCAAGGAACTACGGGTATCTGTAGACCTGCTTTTGCTATGCTATGCAGCAAAAATGTAATTCAAACTTGCATTGAATGAGCAGTGTTTTCCATTGTGACTTTGTTAGAGGCAAAGCTGCATGTTTATTCATAACATTTTTTAAAAGTGGACGTTATATGTTTTACATGCATTATGTTCTCGAATTGTAATTAGCTGTAATTTCAGGTGCATGTCGGTATATTGAAATTTTTACTGATGACTTGTGGCAATATCTAACACTAGAGAGTACTGATCAGTTCCCCCTTGGTTTCACTGTCCACATGTTCTGAAAGGATACCTGTTGGATTATAAATGAACAGGTTCCATCTGGGTGGTAGTCAATGTGCCCACACAAACAGCATCACTGCAGTGAAGGATGAAAGCAAGAGCAGTTCTGCTGAAAATAAAATTTCAACTGGATTGAATTGAATTGATCAAGTTTTAACGTCCCACCAAACACATTATAGGTCATATCGGGCAACTGGAAATGCACAGCAGAGCCTCACATGTAGCCTGCCCAGCATAGCACTGTCACCACCTTGCAAATAGCAGTGAAACAAAACTCTGTACTGATAAGACTCAGTGCCTAAGAGTGCTGCCCCCTAGTGAACTGATAGCTAATTTACGCCTGCTGTGCACAGTTAAGCCTCGTAAACTCCAGACTACCAAACCAAAGCTCTCCAAATTTTTACATGATGTAGAAGCATCAGTGCCACTATTAATATTTCCATCAGCATTGCGATATTCCAGTCCATTCCAGAATGCCAGTGCAATGTATGAAGGTGGGTAGGTGGATTTTTGCTCATTACAAGTACGTACACAAATGAGCATCATGTCCGGTGTTTCTAGACCAAAGTTCGTCAAATTTTTACAGATATACAGTGTAGAGGCATTATCACCATTGTTAAATCATGCATTTAGACAGCGATATTCCAATTCTTTGTGGAATGCCAGCACAGAGAATGATGGTGGTATCATTCGATATTCAGTTGCATTTGGCAATTTCTAGTATATCGTTCCAAAAGTTAACAAATAAGCCTCGTGATTCTTTGTAGTTACTGGACCAGAGTTCAATTTTTACACAATGTAGAGCAATCATCAGCGCTATTAAATCATCTACTGGCATTGTGATATTCCAATCTGTTTCAGAATGCCAGAGTACAAATAATGGTCAGGTAGGCGATTTTGCCGAAAAATCGGTTGCCATGCCAATGTCACGTCCCTTAAAGGATTGGAAAAAGGTCAGATTGATCATCTACCTACCACTAGGTGAAAAAATTGTGAAAATTGGTGCAGTAGATCCTGAGAGAATTGTCTTCAAGAAATCATTAAAAAATAAAAAAGAAAGAAATGAACACAATCAAAACATGTAGCCCACTGGCCAGGCATTCCGGCCATGCTAAATTACTCACTACATAAAGGTGTATTACTGTAGGCTACTTGTCACACAAGTTGTTCGGCACAGAATTTTAAGTCGCCTGTTATTACTTAAAAACCTCTACTGCAGTATGCTGGATTTTTTCTTCAAATTTTTGTATGGATGACTGTCAATTAAGATACATGTAATTCAGTCGATGGAGCTAGGTTTTTGTCATTTTTGTACAGTATGAAGTTGTTTTTACGTAGGAATGCAGTTGTCTGGAAATATATAGTTTATTTCTGTGCGTTAAGCAGTGAAATTATGTTATTAATATTAACTATAGCAGCTTGGTCTCATTTTGTTGAAACGTGTTAAAGAATACTTTAGTATTTATTTATCTTCATACATTATATTACACTTTGGTATGTTAATGAGCACTATCAGTCAGTTTGTTGTTGGTGTCTACAGTTAATGTTAGTTATAGTAGGCAGTATATGTATTTAATAAATTTATTACTATAAAATACACAGTTAAAGGTAGTTGAATATACAAATATACACTGTGGTCAAAAAATGAACCCATTATATTTTCAAATAACTTTGACAAATGTTAGTCAGTATTAATAATTTTTGGTACGGTGTATCTACGAAGAGTCTTCAGGTAGGAAGGTGATGAGTTTTGATAAAAATGAGTACCAGCTTACTTTATTTCCGTGACAGCCATCTACAGTGGATGATTCTAATTAAGGACATGGGCCTCTGCAATCATATTTTATTTTATTTTTTATAAATTTGCATGATTTTAAATATTTTGGAGCTAACAAATTGGTAAAAGAATTTGCCACTGAATGATGGAAGATCACTTATTTTTAAAACATATGAAAGCAACTGCAGCAGTGTCTGACTGTGGTCTGGTCTGGCATACAGCAGACAGTCGTCGATGAGGCATTTAACGATTGGAGATGATGTTTCTCGTCTTGCATTCACGCAAAACGACATATTTTGAACATTTGTTGTAATACTGGATGCATCATGTCCTCTTTTATCTTTCTCACGATGAATGGCTGAACACTTCATAATGTGTTGTAATATCTTGTTACAGTAACACAGGGGTCCAGTTTTTGATGTGCAATGTAAAATGACTGCTATTGAATTAACCTAAGCTGATACCGTTTTGTCAAAATTATCAAGCTAGACATGTAAACATTGAAGACTTCCAATTTACTGTACAAAAAATTATTAATAATGACCAATATTTGTTGGAAGTTATTTCAAAATATAGTAGGGGTCCGTTTTTTTAACCACATTAAAAAACTGTCTGTTAACACCTTGCTGCACAGACAGACTTAGCTAGAGTATGTTGTTCAACCTGCAAAAATTAAACTGCTGCACAAACTCCACAAAGATTACAAACATAGTTTTATGTATTTTTTTCAACTGACAATATCACATGCATGCTCATTGCTGAGCAGTGTGACTTTTGAATCACAGTTCTGAAATGATGCATTGCAAGGCACACATACGGTACACAATGTACAACTTTACGCTTGTAACACTGACTATAGCAGAAAAAATATGAACTACAGCCACAGCATATTACATATCGGTACTCGCTGTACAACTACATAACTGTGAAAACTGATAACATAATACTCAAAGTAAACATGTAGGCCTAGCTGTAGGATGAGTTAATGCAGAAACATGCAACCGACAACACATCTGTGACACATTTTAGCATATGCTGCCCTTTATATTCCAGACATGAAGTCTAATACATCTACAAATTTTGAGAAACAAGGAGACATCTGGATTCTGCATCCACTTATTGGTAATTTGCTTCAGTTCATGACTGCAAATACTGCACTGCTACATTTGAAATGAACTAGAAATGCATGGTAAAACCTAGCGTATAGCCCACTCGGTACCGCAGTGTCGTCCCCTAGCAGGTAGTAGCGAAACATGACTGTGCTACCACCTAGCAAACGTAGATAGACTAACCCAAGTGCTGATTGACAACTGTTGTACACAGTTGATTCACATGAACTCTGGATATACTGATCAGAAACCCACCAAATTTACACCAGGTGTAGCCAGATCATTGCCGCTGTTAATGCGCCCATCACCGTTCCAATGCTCCATGGCATTTCTGAATGGCAGCACAACGAATGCAGATGTGTAGGTCGATTTTCGCCAAATACAGGTACCTAAGTATGCAAATGAGCCCCGTTATCTCTGGAGTTACCCGGCAGTTCAATTTTTACATATGTAGCCACATCATCTCCGCTGTTAATGCGCACATTTAGACAGTGAAATTGCAACTCTATTTCGAGCGATAGTGCAAAGAATGCAAGTAGTATCAGTCGACGTCCCTTGACAAATCGGAAAACTAGGTACAGATCCATCATCTGCACCGAAAGTGCTTTCGTATGGTGAAAAGGTCGTAAAAATCGGTCCAGTATATAAAGATAATCGACTAAATACGCCAGTTTTTTGCCATGTCGTACAAAAGTTCACAAATGAGCCCCGTTTACTCTGGAGTTACTAGACCAAAGTTCATGAAATTTTTACACGATATAAAGGCATCATTTGAAAAGATTGCGAAAATCGGTCCAGCATATCCTGAGAATTTGTCTCCGAGAAATCATTAAAAAAGATAAAAAAAAGATATTAACGCAAGCAAAATATATAGCCCAGTCGGCAACTTAGCCGAGTGGGCTAAAAAAGCTCTGCTATTGCAGAGTGGCTGTGCGGCATGCTTGTCACTTGACATTTTATCAACTGTTGCAAAAATATACAAAAAATCTCATATGAAAAGGCTTGCAATCAATGAATGACCTTCAAGTACACTAAAGATCATCATTGCTGCTATTAGATAGACCGATATATTATCACTTCCTCTTGGTGGCTTTTGTTTAAGCATATTTGTTTAGCACTGCTTCTGAGATATTACCACCTTTGCAGTGTATATGATTGCCTGTGACCTTGAGAAGTCCTTCATTTTCAACAATAAATTTTAAATTACAAGCTATATGTGCTTTCAAATTTAAGTATAAACACATAAAAGTTATAAAGTGCTGTATTTCCTGAGTTATGGGTATTAGAAAGGTTCAAACAGCAAATGCAATTTTATAAGCCATACATGATTTACTGTTAGTTTTCCATTGTAACTTTGTATATATATCTTGCACCGATCAGGTATATTATCATTTATTTTCCAAAATTTGGTCACATTATAAGGACCATGTCCATTTGAAGGACAATCTGTCATCCCAAGGCTAATACATGTACTTCACATGGCTAACCAATATACAAAATTTAACACATCTCATGTTAGCCATACCTCAGATGGGCGGGGGGTAAAATTTAATTTGGGTTACATAATCATAACCATGCCCATTCATGGTAATGTCATCCTGTTCACTTCATATAGGCTACCTGTGTACAAAATTTGACAACTGCTATTAGATAGGCCATATAATCACTTCCTGTTGGTGGCTTGTTGTTTAACAAGTGCTGTTAAGTGCTTTAACACTTCAGCCATTCCTGAGATATGACTGGGGCCCCAAAAATTAAACCTGACCATGTGAAGTGACCACACCCAGGGATGGTTTGTCACCCGTAGGCTGGGACTTGCTACGTTCATCCCATGTACCAAATTTGAAGTCTATGATTAACCGCTACAAAGATATGAAAGGCAATGCAAAATGTAGATACTGAGTGGTTTAGGGATCACTCAAGGTGATCAGCGATATCACCTTTGGTAACATACATACAGCTTACTATTTGACTTTAACAGAATCTATGCATCTATCTTGTACCATTTTCAAGTTTAACTACACCACCTGCATCTGGCACCCATTAGGGGTGACCCCATTTGAATTTTGCTGAGATCTTTTGCATCAGATCAGAAGAGTCCTTGGGCTCTTGTGTATGATACTTGGGCTCTGTATGATACTACAATTAGCCATTTCAGTAGAACACTTAACTTGTGAGGACAGACACATGATGACAGCATATAGCATGCTAGCATAGCATCACACGGTAAAGCTAAATATTCCAAACTTCCCCTTTTAATGTAAAGTACAGTGCACTGCTACAAAACCAGTTACCATTCTCACCAGTGCTTTGACACTGCTGGCTGCATAAATGGAAAGATATTAAGCCAGTAACCTACTTCAGTTATTGCAAAGGATCATTTGGAGGCCCAGCATAACTTTGGAAGTAAAACCTACAGCAGCTGTAGCAGAATTCTGTAACATGTAATGTGGTTATGAGAAAAAAAAACAACAAAACATTAGACTAGAC
>Ga0209782_1002329_pt1 | contig 10558 bp, 7 predicted proteins | sample WorMetmaBAHAMAS1_FD_187390 | JGI IMG/M metagenome (GOLD analysis project Ga0209782, IMG submission 187390) | Marine gutless worms symbiont microbial communities from Max Planck institute for Marine Microbiology, Germany - Inanidrilus... | ecosystem: Host-associated > Annelida > Digestive system >...
AAATTAATCTCCCGTTAATTTAATCCGGCATTAAATCCGGCAGATCATTATCTGCCGGATTTAATGCCGGATTAAATTAACGGGAGATTAATTTGCTGTGGAAAAACCGGACCGTACAGATGCCGGTATTTAATTTTACCGTGACGCGCGCACGGTGTGCAGGATCCGTCGGAATCGCCGTGGACGGAGCAAAGTGACGTCAAGATCACGTGGTCTGGCCGGGCGTACACGGAGGCGTACAAGTCGTTGGACGTGCTCAGTGAATTCGTCAACGACAGACCGGACATGTTCGGCACCGTGGATCACGTGGCCCTCTTCACCGGGTCTGTAAAAACTACCCGCGTTTGAGTAACATACGCCGGAGAACGGAACGGTAGCGTTACGTCGCCGGCGTGATGTCATCCTAAAAACCGGAAGTACACAACATATTGCAGCCGCCGCCACCAGACGAGCGAGCCACGGTCAGAGAAAATTTGTTGAAGTTCGGACATGTGGTTTTTGAGATATACATGCGCATAGACAGACACAAACGCATACACGCTTATCACATTAGTCCGTCGCCATTCCGAGGATGAAGTAAGCGAATATTAGTCCCTATATTTCACTCGTACGTTAAACATCTTAAACGGCGCTGTTGTATGTATGAAATGGTCAGCATTGTCGTAATTATAACTGCTGTAATTGCTACAGGAATGACTTGTATCGCGGCTTCCACGAGCGTGGCCCGAGGGTCATATCTGGAGTGGCATGGATCGGCGCAGCGTGCAGAAGGAATCGTACCTCCGTTAATAGGGAGTTTGGTCTGTACGGCAGCATCAACACTGGAGCACACGAGCTCGGACACAGGTAGCCTATACATCACACCAGCTGTAATTAACTAATAATTACATGATAATGTCTAATCAAATAAGCATTTCAAACAGCTAGCTGAATGTGTTATACTTGTCCCCTCATTTTACTATTTATTCAGCCTACTATTTGTTTGTTTTATTGTATAAATCTGTTAGTTAATAGGCCTATATATTTATTTGCATGCACTTTTATACTTGTTGTCTTTTTTGTAGCTGCCTATCAACATATAGCTATTTGTCTGACCATTATGTCTTAGTTTTAATATCGACACCGCCAGTATAGCTGATGCGTTGCTATAGGGTGATCAGTGGCATCACTGACTTTGTGTGTCTGTGTGTCTGTGCATATGTCCGTGCTCCAAAAGAAAAATGACTTGAGCTATCAACACCAAACTTGATACACATACTGTACGCCAGGACCTTGATATGCATTGACCCTGAGGTCAAAGGGGCAAAGGTCAAGGTAGCCGGGTTATGAAGCGTGCTGCCGGCCGGGCGTGGGTGTTCATGTTGAAATGACTGCTTTAATTTCTGTAGTTTATTTATACGACAAAGCTGTGTTGACACTGTGTGCTACTGCAGTGTCGGTGCGTTGCACGACGGAAATGTTGACAACGAATGTTCTAGCGATGATCAGTTCCTCATGGCTATTAATCCACAGACCCTGTCACAGTCCAACTTCGACAACGCGTTCCGCTTCTCACACTGCTCAGAAAGATACTTTGCACGATACATCAGCAGACTTAACAAGTGAGTGAGCCGTCTCTTCCGCCGTAGTTCGAGCGATAATTTATAACTGTATAGTTTATTTTGAACAATGTGCAGCAACTTATGTTTATATAGATCAGCTTATAGAGATGGTTGCAAACGATAAAATAACACAAGATATAACAAAGACAAAGCCAAGAGCGTGATAATCAGGTATTTTGCGGCTGCCTGAGAGTAACTCAAGTCAAGTCAAGTCAAGTTTATTGATAACTTTGCGGCCAAAGTAGCCGGATAGCCACGTAAGCAAGAAATAACTAACTAACAAAATGTACAGACTAATTATCACAATGTTCAGTACAAATACAGTTAATATCAAAACAGTGGATGATGAGGTTAGAGGTAGAGACTTGACTAAAAAAGAAAATTTATTGGTAATTTAAGAGGCCAAAATTTATAAAGGACTGATATTTTTTGTCTTATGCAATCTGCAAAGTGACAATATGCCTAGCAAATTAACTGCAAAACTACATCACTCCAGTATGATTTTTGCGATCGCCAGTCATAAAATACTTCTGGTGAAGCTGTTTTTGCGCCCCGTCGTCGCCTGCTGCGCCAGGGACAACTCCCCCCACCTCTGTCCCCGTTTGTTACACGGGCGTACGGTGAATGTTGGTGATGTGACTGTAGTGAGAACATCAACTGTCTGGCTGAGCAGTCCAACTTGTCGACTGTGATTGACAACTCGCGTTCAGCAGGTCAGAAGTACTCAGCTGACGAGCAGTGCCAGCATCTCTACGGCTCGTCGTCATTCTACTGCGCAGTCAGTGCTGCTCCTAGCTCCTTTCATCTCTCAGTCATAGCTCATTGCAATCTGACACTTTATACCAGTGTTGTTCTCTAATGCACAACTCGGATATTGACTGGAGTTAGGCCGAAGTTTTAATTGTATTACCAATTACTGGCAATTAGGCTATAGAGTCTTCGGCAGATTTTCAACACAAAACTAATTGGCAAGTGAATCTTTAAAATGTATTACCCTTAGTTCAGAATAGCTGTGGTATAAGGTTTACTACATAAACGTGATAATCAGACTATAATTGCTTAACTCTGTGTTTATAATCAATGTTTAAATATTTCAAAATGTATTTTCTGTGCCGTTGCATTCGCCTTGCAGAGATAGGCGTAGGCCTATCATGCTAGTAGTCTAGTAGGCGGCCTGAATTCTCACCCGATGGCTGATATTAATTTGTAATTATCAGCCTATAGCCTACACGGATTTGTTGAACACACCAGGAACATAATTATGAGATTTGTCTTTGATTTTTTTTCTTTTAGCTTATCGTAAAGCTGACACGCAGTTAATTATATGACTGTGGCTGGTGATTGGCTGCAGGGCGGGTCACGTGACGATCGTATCTGTGAGCGAATGGAATGTTGGCGGGACGACCTGAAGACGTGTTTTGCGTCGTCTGAACAGAGGGCTTACGACAGGACGACATGTGGAAACAACAAGTGGTGTGTCAACGGCCGCTGTATACACGACTCAACAGCGCCACCAGCCCCAGGTACAGCAAACAATTCTCGTCACCGCACATACCGGACGCGGCACGGCGCCGTACGGTGCGATGCGGTGTAATACGGTGCCGGGAAAAGTTTCCTTGTAACTTCCTTGTGTTGCGAGTATGCTACGAGGAAGTTACAAGGAAACTGCTCCCGTTTAGTTTAGCTTGTACAGAAAGAGGCCACGCATGGCGCCGGATTCGATGCCGTATGGTGCCGTGCCGTGCTGTGCCGGACCAGGTGTGAAAGAACCTTTTTAGTCGCAAGCTATAATCTATGACCGGCGATGTAAGAAGACACTTCTGTATGAGGCCAGGTTGCACTATCTAAATTGCATCAATACACGAGTTTTCATCATAATATAGTTATGTAGTTCTGTATAAAATCATCAGTCGTTGATGCGTGCAAGAGTCAGCATTTTGCACGCGCGGTTTTGATCTTCGTCGACATTCAATATACAGCGTATTTTTCAGCACTCGTGAAATCGAACCACGTTTATCTGTGATCGTTTCAGAGGTGTGCGTGTTCGGAGACTACGAGGGACTGATGTACATTGATCGTGATCGACAGCTGAGCTGCAGGAAGATGGGACTGGAAGCGCCGTTCAAATGCTACGAGTCAAACACGGAGGCCGACTGCTGTGAGACGTGCCCGAGCATTCGACGAACACAGCCAGCAGGTATGTAGCAACCACCAGCAGACACTGGGTGACTTTTCAACTGGGTCCAGAGACAGATTATCGAAAAAGTGAAGTGAGTTTTCGCTCAGCGAAAGTTTTTTGCTCAGCGATTCGCTGAGTCCGAACCAAAAACGTCACTTCGCTTTTTGACAAAGTTTGGTTTTAGTTGGAAGTTTGGTCTCTGGGAAAAACTCAGCGAAATACTAGTCCAAAGAGTAAAGTCACGCATTGTGATGTCGGCATAGTGTCGGTATAGCGAAATATCCGTGTGAAGATCGTGTAGTCCCTCGGATGAGAGTGACAACATTTATTTGCTTACTGTCACACTGTGTGTCATGTGAGGAGTGACTGACCTAGTTATGAGAGGCGTGAATAATGTGTTGAATAATGCACGTCCGAATTCAAGTCCGCTCGTCACCTTCACATTTCGACCCTGATATCAAACGGTCAAAATTAGTGTTACGGATCAGAGGCCGACGCTTGAGGCCGAGGCCGACCCGACGCCAGCATTTTGGCCTCTGGGCCAAGGCCAACGTCAGAAGGTCGAGGCAGAGGCCATATTTACACGGCTGAAGCTGAGACTGCGACCAAATTTTCAGCGTCAAGGACGTTTACATCTCCAGATGCAGCATTGCTTTTGCTGGTCGTCACCTTGTGCAAGGGCAGTAGATAGGCCTATTACTTCAGAGTTCTAGTACAGTGTATATTCACCAGAGCCACGGGCGAAGCCAGGGGTTTTATTGGGATATTATTGGGTGAGTGCGATATGGGGAGGTACGCCTAAGCCTTTCCTCAGGATAGATGTCTGGATCTTTGCCCCCAGAAAATTTGTGAAATATGACGTTCATATCAGTAGATTTTTGTGCGTTATGACAGCTGTCAAGAGCTTAGTGCTAGCTGATGACCGAATGGGGGTAGCACCCAATAATATCCCATTAGTTTTGTGTGAATCCCATGGAGGCAACTGCAAGGAGGGGGGATTCAACCCCCAAACCATTCCATGGCCTCGTCGTTGCAGATGGATGAAGTTAAAGTATAATTGACTGTGCATGCAGGGTGCGCGTATGGAGATCGTAGTCCGGACTACTGCCGGCGAGGTAGGGACTTGGACTGCTACGACTCAAACTACGAGACGACCTGCTGTGAGACGTGTTTCGAGATACGTCGACCACTGGAGGGTTGCGTGTACGGCAACAGGGCCGGCTGGTGTGACAGCATCACACGCTCCAGCTGCTACAGCAACCAACATACCTGCTGTGAAACATGTGCCGCGCTCAAGACTGGTCCACAAGGTAGGTAATAAGATGCGTCACCATCAGCGCTTACGTTGAGGGCGAGAATGCGAGGAATGCAGTGCAGTCCCCCTATTTTTGAAGGGGGACGCTGCCGGAAATTTATCAGGAAAGGGGAACGCTCTTTGCTGTGTGAAAATAAATAACAAATTTGGTGAAGAACGGTCCAAAAACTGTCACTCTCTACCTCTTCATGGCACTGAATAGCCTATAATGTGCTGATATGCCGTTAAGAAACTACTCACTCACTCATTCCAAAAACTGTAGACTACTGCTGCAGTTTTTAGCGGTTCAAAATTCATCAATGTGTTCGTGGCCGTGTTTCTGTTGCGGACACCACTGCATGGTGAGCTCACAGTGCTTCCTCATATCCCCTAGATGTATTTAGGAAGGCGAGGTGATGGAGTAGGCAGAAAAGACAATAGAAGGTTGGGAAGGAAAGGAAGGGATAGAAAAGAGAAGAAAGAGGAAAGGGGAGGAAAGGGGAACTTAATGTTTTACAATTTAACAACTGACAGCAACTGCATCATCAGCTGTTTCCGCGACGAGTGCCATAGATATTAAGGTTTCGGAATTAACACATCAGACTTTTTATCATTTCTTCTCTTTTTCTTCCTACCTTTCACTCATCTTTCCCTGTACTCCTTTTCTTTAATTCCTTTCCATTCCTCTCCCTTTCCATTCTCTCCTTTTCCCTTTCGTACCTTTTTTCTTTTCATGTTTTCTCCCTGTTTCCTTCTGTGAGTTTTACAGTGCCTCGGCAATGCTTACATGTAGTTGTTCTAGTTCATATTCTGTCTCTGGCTGCTCAATGTTGTAGACCGAGCTCTGAGTTTACTGTCGTCTTTTAAGCGCACTGTAAATATTCCATTATTGTGCCGTATAAGTTATAGAGACTACAGTGCAGTGTGTGTTTGGCAATGGCATGGTAGGATGTGAGTACGGTGACAGAGCCGACTGGTGCCGTGATCATGTACAAAGAGATAGAGAGTCATGTCGTCGACAAGACATAGCGCATCAGTGTTGTGAGACTTGTCGTCCATACGACAGCACTACACGTCTGTATCATATTTGTTCACTCCTATATTATAACAACAATAATAATAAACCAATAATAGTAAACAGTGAAACTCAATTATTTACTTATGATGATAGAAACAAGTTACTGGACTAGTTTGTTTGTCACTTTTTGTGGATCTGGAAGTGATATGCATTCATTGAAGAATTTTTTGTTTGATTAACTGATTAATTGAACTGTGGTTGAAAGTATGCTGTTGTGGTCACATGATCAGTAAGGTTTGTGTGTCTGTTTGTTCATTCAGTGAGACCGACAACAACACCGTCAGCGTGTTCCGACAAGGCGTCATGGTGCCCTCGTATCACCGGTGCACAGTGCTATAATGGCGGAGATCAGACGTGCTGTGCCACCTGCCGACGACTGGAAACAACACCATTAATAGGTATCAGCAAGTCAGCATCATTAGCAGCAGCAGCAGCAGCAGCATCTTAGTATTCTTTGTTCTGGTTGTCTAGCGAAAGTGGCTTCACTGATACCCCATGAAGTTCTTTTTCGTTGTGTTGTTGTGTTGGCCTGAGTGGTTGGTTACACGCCAAGGCAGTGTGCACGATTACCAATCCCAGTATTAACCGGGCTCGATATACGATAACTTAGTCAATATAAATTAGGCTACGTTATTATCACTAGCCTAAGCTGCTGAAGCAAAAAAGTACTGAGTATGCATGTGTGTGTGGCATTATTTACTTATTAATCTTTTACTTTTAACAATACAAATGAGTTCAGCATTAAAACATGGATAAGTAAGAACACAAAAACCAAAATAGCATTTTAAAGGGCTGATCTTAATAATCCTCGTATGCACAACTGTATCACTGTCCAATCATGTTACCTGACAGATCTATACAAAGAGAAAGACCTCTTGAATGGTTGCCGACCCCAGTACTAACCGGCCTTTGTTGATATGACTAAAGCTGTTACCGCTGACAGAAGCTGTAGGGGCTAGAAAAGCACTGAATGAAAAGCACTGAATATGCATGCGTGTCTGTGGTATGTGTGAACAGAAGGCTGCAGGTACGGCGACAGAGCTGACTGGTGTGGCAGCTACGTGCGAGGTCCGGCCGAGTGTCAGAGGTCTGACATTGCTCATCTCTGCTGCCTCAGCTGCCTCGACACTCGACCAACCACCACCACCACCACCACCAGTGAGAAACGCTTTTCTTTCTATCGGCCGCTTTGTTCATATCACACATTTCACCTCACCTCATCTGACCTCATCTCAACTGACCCCATTTCAACTGAACTGAGGGTCATTATCATACCACATATTTACAGCCCGCAGAAGCGGATGCTGTATTGTTTTTGGTGTGTCTGTCTGTCCGGCCTCTGTTTGTTTATCTGTTTGTTTGTCTGTCCGTCCGGATGTCTGTCCGGGGCTGCGGGCTGTGCGATCCAGCCTTGAGCTGATTCTAGTTTTATTATAAAGTTGATAGATTGCAACTTATTACACACATTTAAAAAACTGGTGACCGTAATAAAATGAGATAAACATACAGTCATTAAGTGCTGTAATTGCTCACAACCCTGATAAACTGGGTTGCTTGTTCACAGCACACTCGTCAAGTTTTTGCGCCTGTCCTCATCTAGGACACATAACACCGAGCAGGGGTGTTAGCATGCACAACATTGCAGTAGCATCACCATTAACAACAAACATGACGTCATCCACACAACTTGAAAGTGTATGACTTATAGCAACGCCAGCAGAGGAGAACCGAAGCCACAGGCAACATGCACATAAAATTTGGTGAAGTTCAGATAGATGGTTTCTGAGATATGCTTACCTACAGACACACAAATAAAGAAACAAACCAGCTCATTGCAATACTCAACACTCATTAGTTTACTCTTTATTTATGGAGCACAACTCTAGTCTGCCTCAATACTGACATTATTTCAACAAAAACTGATATATCTTTATTTTATTTCATCAGTCGCACCAGGATGTTACTCTGTAGCACAAACGACTGCCGTACTGGACCTTGAAGTTTTCTTTCTACTGAGGGCACTTTAAATAGTCGTTGTGTAATGTGAGTTATGTAGAGGAATATAATGGTGTCTTGTTGTTTATGTATCAGCACGCAGAGCCGATGAGTGTCAAGACCACGCGGACTGGTGTCCTACAATCTACCCTGGCCAGTGCTACAACAGAGAAGTTGAACGCGTCTGCTGTGCCACGTGCAGGCGATATGAAGATCGCTCACAGCCAGGTGAGCTCCCCTCCAGTGGCGTAACAATAGGGCATGCAAGGCGTGCAGTGCACGCGGGCCCAGCGCTGTGGGGGCCCAAAATTTGCCCGACGCTGTTTTTAAAAAGTTTTTTGGGGGAAGAGGGGGCCCTTTTGGAATACTTGCACGCGGGCTCACTGCAACCTTGTTACGCCACCCCCATAGTGGTTCATGATTTCAGTCTGTCCGTATATCTATCCGCCTGTCTGTCCCATTCTAACCATTTTGTGCCAGTATTGCACACCACACCCATTTTGTACAGTGGAAATGAAAATAGAGGCTGTTAACACAGTGCCAACTTTAATGTGGGATGGTATACGTTTGTTGTCTATCGAGTGCTGTCTTATTATAAATTATTATCACCTGTCACTCATCTGGGCTCACTTACTTACTTACTGCGAACATCCGAACTTGAGCCAGAAAGGTAACTAACTTTAACAACGCCCCGAGGCATAGCCAGAAATTTTTGTCTGACGGTGCTAAATGTTACCACATATTTCGTGCGATAACTCAGGCAGCAAATGACAGCAGAACTTTGTCATCAGATTTGCAAACATCTCATATATCATTCTGGTCATGGCTGGGGAGGGATCAAGACCCTTGGACATACTGGCCAGTTACATGCTCTTGAGGAATGCCAACTCCCGAAGGAAGCTTAAGGTATATATCCAAAACTAAGTTTAGACTATGTCAAATGTGACTGTGCCACTGATCAGTATCTGCAAAATTAGGATTAAATTGTGCCTTCTGGGATGTAGAATATTTCATAGGCCGTGCACGTGGGCATTCATTCCTCGAGGGCGTGGGCTATTAAATATTCTACGTTCCAGAATGCACAATTAAATACTACTCACCGAATTTTGGCAATGAAGTAACGAATCTGCTTGTGTTGTCGACTTTGCAGAGTGTCGCTATGGCAACAAGTACAGCTGGTGCCGAAACGAGTTCTGCTCAACAAACGCCAACGACTGCTGCGCCGTCTGTTGATTGAGTGTTGACTTATTCCAACAGACTGAGCATTATTCTCGAGCCCTGCGGCAGTATTACAAATGATCATTCAGGGATGGTTGACTTTTTCATTGTTAGGAGTACCTACAGCATAATTGACGTTATGACATTGAATAATGCAAAAGAAGTTCTGGTGCTCACGTATTTATTTAATCATGGCTTGATTTGTGTGGTTGAGTTGCCAGCTGAATGCCCGTCTTCCTAACAGAGCATCTGTAAGTTTCATGGGCGTCACTTCCTAGCTACCCTGGATGTGGTGGAGCGAAACGTGGAAAACAGCTTCTGTCAATGGTATTACATGTTCAATGCAGTGCTACAATGACGTGCAGATTGGTTGCATTGAGTAGGCATACTGTGTGTTGTTGTACTTTAGTTCACAAATATATAGCCCTTTCGGCAACTTTTGCCGAGCGGGCTAAACAATCGTAACTACACCAATATGGTTTTGCCAACATTTCCGTCTTTCTTTCTTGCATAAAACAGTGATACGATGGGCAACATTTTAAACATCTCCAGGTATTCTTTGACCATTCAAGTCATACATCGCCACACCGTATTCACTTAGAGGAAGATTGAAAGAAAAGGATTTAGTTGTAAATTTTTGTTTTTAATGTTTCACATTTCGCTGCATTTGATGTTATAATTTTGTGCTCATGATGATTTTTCCATATTAACAGTGGGCTTAGAGTTAAATAGCTGTAGCATGATTTTCAGAGGTTTTCCTGACGCCCATGCAATCCTTCTGGAAGTAGGCTTATCAAAGCACTAACAATAATCATGGTGCATGTGATTTATAACGTTATAGATAAGCTACATGCAGCTTAATCGTTTTATAGGCTATTATTTATATATCGTTCAATTCTTATATTTAACTCTGCAATGAGCGGTTTATAAAGTATTTTTGTTTGTGTCTATTTATCATTGAAGTTGATACTCATTTGCATATCAGTTTAGCATCTGTTTGCACGCTTCTACTGTACATTATATTCTGGTAGCTTATACGTGATAGCTTTTGTAATATTTTTGGTACAAACAACATGCAGCCTATGTTTGCAGTACAATTAAGGCCACATTCCATTACTCTAGCTGGTCGAAAACCCGGTCGAAAACCTGGTTTTCGACCGGGTTTTCGACCAGCTTTCAGCCAGCTCAAAACC
>Ga0209782_1002330_pt1 | contig 10557 bp, 5 predicted proteins | sample WorMetmaBAHAMAS1_FD_187390 | JGI IMG/M metagenome (GOLD analysis project Ga0209782, IMG submission 187390) | Marine gutless worms symbiont microbial communities from Max Planck institute for Marine Microbiology, Germany - Inanidrilus... | ecosystem: Host-associated > Annelida > Digestive system >...
CTGTATACAAGTGACCCGTTTACTTTACTATACTTTGACACCACCAGCTTGGTAACATGAAGGGCACCTGACCCATAACAACTGGGGCAACATGGAATACTCTCTTAAGTGCAAAACTGGTTAAATTTTATTCTACTGTTTGTCTGGAGAACTGCATTTCGGTTAGTGCAGTTAAAACATCAACAATGCACAGATATAATCTTCCTACGATAGCCATGTGAAAACCTCTGTGCTTTCCCAACATCGTGACAGGAAAACTGCTGGAATGAAGAAATTATGTCACGGTCACCCTATGAATTACACAGTATGTTTCATGTGTATTGTGTTAATGTGCGCTGAAAAAAACTGCATAAAACCTTTTTCCAGTCAACGATGTCTTTCAGTTTCCGGAAGAGAAAAATTCCTTTTCCCTGTGACTTTGCTACGGGTTTCATTATCCAGATTTGGCCGGGATTTTTCTTGAATTCCTCCACGAACATGTGGTATTCTGTCTGCAACGAAATCGTGCAACAGCAGACTCTACATGAAAATTTGTCAGCAATAAGCACTTCCACATAAAAGTGGGAAGCTCATAATAGAGGTCTGGGGCAAAGCCCTTGAAGCTCAGAAGTTCAAATGAGACGGAAATTTGTCCATTTTTGTTATCCAGTGAACTGCTCAAATATACATTTTAAAAAATACTGTTGCATTTCGATTTGCAGTCATTTTATAATGGTTGTTACACTGTGAAAAAAATGGGGAGGGCTTTAGCCTGGAAGCCTAATATAATGCCCATACAGCCAGTACCCCAATCAGCGACACTAGTTTACAGTGTACTGGGCAGTAGCTAGAGTACTGACACAACTGCACAGACTCGTGTCCACTATTTTTTTGAAAAAGTACAGTTATAGCAAATGTATCAACTCTCAAACAAAAGGACCAAAACTGACTTATACTGTCCAACAGCCAATACTACCAACATGGCATGATCCACTAATCAATAGCAGCATTGCAGTCATATACTATTTTAAGAATAACATCACTCCAGAGAGACAGATGGATGGAGACCAAACCGCTGCTTCATGCTTACTGCTATGGAACGGCCAGCATACAAAATTAGTCCTTCTTGCTAAAACGTTTTTTTTTTGTTTGTACGCTCACAAAAATAGAAGCTTTCGTTTTTCCCCTATGAACTACTAAAGTAACAAAATAAAATAATGAGATAAAATACCCTTTAATTACTAACAGTTTAGTAATAATTAAATAGTAAAGCAATGAGTAATACTAATTAATTAATAACCAAATTTTCTAATACCATACATGGTCCTGTCTGTGACATTTAGCACCAGGAGTTGTTACAAGTGGGTGAATGGCAGACATTGCATTAAACAACTTATATGTACACATAGAATGATTAATAATAAATACTCACCGGTAACTCAAACGTCATAGGAAAAAAGTCATATCTGGAGACAGAGAGCATGGTCAAGTCACGTAATAAATATTTCGTTACTTACTTATAAACGGACAATAACTCGACACTGTCATCTGTAATGTTACAGTCAGCTACCAACACCAGTTATGGTCAAACTCCACTGCTTCAATTTTGACGAGACAAAAACAAGTCCACAGAACGAACTGAAGCAATGGAGTTTGACCATTAATAGTCTACATGTTGCAGCTAACAGTATGAATATACGTTGTGGTAGCGTCGTTCGTCGCACGAACGAAGTTACTCAACGTTGAGCCCGGTTAGTGCTGGGATGGGTGACCGTCTTTGGGCGGGTATACCATCTCGGTATGTAACAAGCCAACTAGGTTAACTCAGCCTTGCATCCCTCTGGGTCGCTAAATCGAGTACCAGCCTTAACCGGCTGGGGTAAAGGCGGGGATGTCACCTCTACCGGGTGGCAGGTAACACTGTGTGATCCCAAATGGCACGTGAGTTCCCGTAGCGGTGAAGCTTGTGGCGAACTGCTATATCCGGTTACTTTACTCAGAGTCTCAGATACTTGTTTCACCGACCTGTTTTCAGGAGTTTTTTTAGTTGCCTCAATGTGTTCGAGTAGAGCTAACATGCACACTATGTGCAGATGTGCGTGCAGTGGAAATGGCCCTTTTATTATTTTCAAACCGATCGGATAAAAGACACTATCTGGAGCTCATTTTTCAACTCAGAGTTGTAGGTTCTTTATTCAGCTGATTACGATAAAGGCATGACGTCTGTCAGTTCATTCGTCTTTCGGTAACGTTGGTGGATTGTGATCACACAGTGTATCGAAAAGTGAAAATGGGCATATGACAAGATAGATCGGTGTCTTCACTACCTGCAAGCTGAAGCCGACCTGTATCATTGTATTCTGTGATTCTGAACTCTACTGTGGAAGACCAGTGGGAAAATTTGGAGTTTTGCACTTTGGTGGCATCCAACAGCTCGCATGCTGCGCTATCTCAGCATCTGTACAGTAAAGGATACTTCTGAGCCTCCTGTTTGCCCTGGTCTCTCTCTACCTGTTTACGGTATCGCTTCAGGTTTTTCACCATCAGATTCTTCCGAGTCAGCTGCAACAAAAAAAATTTTCGTATGTAACTAAAAGCCAAAGTATTCAAAAAAAATTTATGCATCAATGCAGCAAGAAATACATCTTAAATTTATATACGCTGGTGCTTATATAACCCACACTATCAAGCCTGCTATATTTGGCAAAGTTAAAATACTACGCCCTGATTCTTCTTAAGACCTGGCGCTATATAAGTCGTTTACTTACTTACTTACTTACTTACTATATAGCATCTATTTGCCTATTAACCATTTTCCAGGTAAACCAAAGTTAACAGTTTCCTTAACCCTTTTGCTGCGATGGGTTTTTAGCGACGGAGTTTTAATCCCGTACACTGTGATCACTTTTCTTCAAGTCCTGTATGCGGCAAACACTAAAATAGGCTGTGCCAGTGCAGAATGATGACAAGAGATGACAAGAGGTACTTATCATGCCTCTGTTGGACAGTAACCAATGATGAGACTTAGCCGTCATTTGCAGTAAAAGGGTTAAGATCGGGTTGCACCATCCATACTTAAGTAGTCCTTAAAATCTCCATTGAAATGCATGGAGATTTAAGGACTACCTAAATTAAGTATGGATGGTGCAATCCGACCTAAATTTTCTTCCTCCTCCAGAAGAAGAGAACTTTTGGCAATAAGTGTCATGGATTATCTACAAGCTGGATGCCTTTCCTGACAACAGTGTGAAAGAAAAATGGAAAAAATCAAAGCAATGACTTTACCTCAACACTGGTCTAGAAAACTAAAAAAAAATAAGTCTTAAATGCTGCATACTGCTTGCTAACAAACATGCAAACTTACGAGCACATTAGATTTCACCTGATAACAGCTACACCACCATTCATTGTCAAAATGATTGACTGCATGCACTAGAAAGGACCTAAGAAGGGAGTATAGCAAACTATTTATTTATTTATTATATAATCGTACACATGGTACAACAGAAATAAAAAGAAAGTAATACAATAAAACTAGTGAACATGAGAAGAGACCTAACTCACAGTAAACTTACATGACACCATAATGGTATAGAATAACTAGGCCTATATGATGTAAGATAGATGATAAAACATATAACTCGCTCAATGTCAATGTTTGCAAAAAATTGTTCAGTCGTCAGTATCTTTTATTATTATTACTACTCATATTATTTACTATTATTTGTTATTATTATTATCACCTCATAGTGGTTGCGAAAATGGCAAAGTTTCATGTGCTCTTCCATGTAGTAGTGATCAAAGTATTCTTTCATCCATCCGACATCACACCAATACAGGTCCCAGTCACCTTCCCTGCAGGCTCACATACAATCAATCAATCAATCAATCAATCAATCAATCATTTATTTGCTCAAGAAAAATCAAAATGCCTCCCCTACTGTAGGTGTGGTGCACAATAACGATATGACTTTATTACAGAAAAGAGTAGCAAACAACAGGATCAGATAGTGTTGTTGCAGCGACAAAACAAATATCTCTAAGTGGCGTCTGAACGTCGGCAGAGAGGGTGCGGACGTGACATCGTCTGGTAGACTGTTCCAAACGCTAGCCCCAGCAACAGGAAAGGCACGGCTATCGACTGTGGGTAGGCAGATGGACGGAATGTCAAGCTGAGTCGTAGAAGCGGATCTCAGCCTTTGTCGGTTAGGCATGTCAGCAACACGAGTGAACTGACACACAAGGTACGGGGGCGCCGATATGACTTTATTACAGAAAAGATATTGTTGAAATTTTAAAGTGTCTTTTTATCTAAGTTTGGCATTGCCAAGTATAATATTCCATTGATATCTGGCGGTTATCCTGGCATATTGGGAAGACACTACAGCAGCTCACCCTGGAATCTCCATCCAGCCGCGTGCACGCAGCACATCCAGCACCGTGTTCTGCAGCGAGCATTTGAATCGGATCACTCGATCACTGACAAGCGACCACAACAGATCAGTAGTATCACATTAACTGTGACAATCGTAGTCCAAGGGCATACACAGGAGGGGCCTGATGGGGCTCCTCCCCCCCCCGAAATCCCTCGAAAAAAAATTATTTACTTAAATTATTTAATTATGTATGCCATAGATAACTAGTCTGAAAGCAGCACATTCAGTCACTACTTGCTGTGTAGCATAGATTAAACATTCACAAATAATGACCACATAAGCAGGGTAGCATGTTCCCCCGATTCAATTGATTAATTGAGCCAACCTTCCATCATCTCTATAACTACATTCAGGCGGTTAACTTGTCAAATTTTAGGGTATTTTTTCTGTGAATATGCACATAAAACTGCTCTCAACAGCAGCTTTTCTCAGCCCAAAATGCACCAAATATCAAATATTAATTGATCACAATCTAGTTTCTTTTTGCCCATCACCATTTAAACAGGTGGCAATGGCTTCTAATGATGGCAATTACATGCAAAACTACAGCAAGACAACTGCATCCATCAGCAAGTTCCAAACAGGCACATCGAGTCTTCAATAAATAATTGTTGTTAAGTAGTCCTTAAATCTCCAATTAACTCTGACTTAAGTGGAGATTAGTATAAACGCGCATTGCACCATTGCCACTTAACTGCTAATTAAATGGAGATGTAATTGGCGATTTAATGACTACTTAAAGTTAACTGGCCATTAGCTAAGTGACGATTTAAGTGAGGTTGATGCAACCCGCCCTTTGTCTAGCATTACTAAACATAATGCCAGGACCCACAAGAGAACTTTCACAATTACTGGAGCATCCAACCAACGTTGAATCACTCAAGGAAACATAAAGCACTGACACACTGGCTTCATCCATTTGTGATGCATCAACAGCTCCTATTACTGACTCAGATTGACAATCTTATCAGTAGCAGTGTCGTTAGTTTCCAAATTTTTAATGATGATAGGTTTCAGCAGGTCTTGGCCGGGCAAATACGTACATCCATCGACTGTTCAATGCAGTTTGCAGTGCTTTATCAAAAAATTTTTACCGCACGATGCTGTGCGAGCATGGTATGTGCCGTCATTGTGTGTGACAGACAAACAGACAGACACACAATGACAGTATATGACAGTATATATGGTAAAAATGAAATCAAAAACTGCAAACAAAATTAAAAGCAAAATACCTGATATCAGATTTTCTTTGACTAGTTTTCGACAAAGTTGATGCAACTGGAGGCTACAAAAACATTTTCCATGGAAAAAGCACATTACTGTGAAATCTGGGATTTTCCCATTGCAATATATTTGTCACTTTTAGTTGTGGACGTATTTGTCACTTTGAGTCTTTAATCACTGAACAGCCCTATGAATAACATAGTTTCATTGGTGAAAGTGTCAGTTTAAAATTAAATACAAGAATAACAGTAACAGTCATTTATTTATTGCAACACTAAAGCTGGGATTGCTACCAAGCTTAATCAAAACCGTCACTGCCAGATGGAGAAATTTCGGTAAAAATTGCACGGTGAGCAGTGCTATGCTTCATACAATAATGTCATATCCGGTAGTTCACAAAGTTCACTTAAAAATCACCTTATTTGGTTTAGACATACTGAAAACAAATTAATGTTATACACATTATAAAATAATTCATTAAAGCCATTATTTCGTTTATGTTTATGTTTATATTAGTAACCACAATGAATATGTAACAGCGTGTGGTAAACTCAAAGATGTTAGATATTCTTTGTAGTTGTTTTGTTTATATTTAACGACAACAATAACGTTTATATTTTATCAATTTTTGTTTGAAATTGTAAGTTTCTTTTTTAACGGTAAATAGGTGTAATAAGAGTATGGTCTGCAATGGGCTGGTTTTCACCATTGGAATATGTTACCTTTAATGTGTTCTTTTCATTTTCATGGTTGTGTCTACACTCTACACACATAATTAATCTTAATAACCATATAAGTAAAGACTAATGCATTTAAAATTGTCTACATTAAAACTTACACGCATGCGAGGTGATATGATCGAAGTTTTTAAAATACGCAGTGGCTATACACACGGCTGGCTGGCGTACTAAAATAGATATGTAAATATATGTATATATATATATATATATATATGTTGCTTTATTACGACTCTTAGCAACAACCTCACCAACTGCCGTTGTAGCTCATTGGTCTGGGTCTGGGTTCGAATCCCGGCATGGGGATTTTTTTTTATTTTATAGTCCTATCGTTTTTTTGTGTTTTGTAATCAAATTTGTGTTTCATTTCGCAACATTTTCACTTATTCAGAAAAAAAACATCAATGCGACGTAGCGCTGTAGATGATGCATAGACAATTATGACTAATCATCACATGCATAGCCAGCCGTGTGACGACTGCTGCGCTTTTGTCTATACACACGGCTAGCCGTGTGTATAGCATCGGTCTAACTATTTGTTAATTGCTAATTGCCGACTGCATTTGCAAATTGTTGCCGACAGCATGCCTAGCTAGAGTAATTCATAGTGTAGTTTTTAGGGTTCCCACTTCCCACTTACCTGGAAATCCTGGAAAACTCCTGGAATTAGTGCAATTTATTGTGCCATCACTATTTTCAGCTTTTAATTAACCAGCTTTGTTTAGCTGGAGTGGGCTGCAGATTTTACTACCATCAAAACAGAGGCAAGCGACAGTAAGTAAGTAAGTAAATAGAGAGAATTTTATCACATATATCTATTAAAAGTATAGTATTGTACTGTCACTCTGTGTTGTGATATAAACAGTTCATGGATTGTGTTGCATGATTCGACCTCTACACCATGTCTTCAGGCTTTGTTGAGAGGTGAGTAACAAATTTATTTTCTGAGTGATATTTTCCTTTTTGTCATTAGTAGGTGATTTTCATGAGTTGTAGAATGTTACAGTCATTATTTTGAATTTTGAGTTTTGTAGCAAAGTTGTGCTGCAGATATTTTATCACTGGTGTATTGTAAGTTAACCATTGGTTTCAATAAGTTAGCATTCACCAGAGGTTAATCCGTAAATTACAGCTGGTACCTCTCCCCTCCAGCATCTCTGATCAGTGAAAAATTTCTGGGAGATAACAGATAAGATCGAAGAGATGAGAACTATTGTCTGGTGTATTATGCACCACAGTAGTGCACTGTGTTATGTTATGCACTATGCATGCATATGTGAGCATTGTTTTGTGTTCATACATTTGCTCTGCGCCCGGTAAAGCAGTTGAATCCACGTATTCACCAAATTTTGTTCTTTGTATTTACCTGTGACCCTGGCTTGGTCCTTTTCCGGCGGCATCGCGATATGTCAACCTATGTACTTCTAGTTATGTGACACATCATATTCGCAAATAATGGTCAGGAATTTGTAATGCTAAAGGGTGTATACTCACCGGCTCACCAGGGCAGTGTAGATTTGAAAAATTGATACTGCGATGTGTACTCATTTTCACCAGGGGGCACTGCTGCCCCAGGGGTGGACTCTGATGTCTTGCTTCATTTAAACGCTTAGTGTGGCACATGGTATGTGATAAATACGTGAATCACCCCTTAATCAATAATCACTTAGGTGTCTGGTTACTGTTAGGAGTGAATTGTGTTGCATTCGCCCGTGTGATACTTTACATTCTGGTGGTCAATAATATCTGCCAGCCAGGACGGAGCATCATTAGTCAAACAGATGTTGATGACATCAGTTGCAAGTTCACAGTAGACATGTGTTGTCAGTCTTGGTGTTATCTTTGACGTCGTGTCTTAATGAATTGTTAATGGCATCTGCCGAGATAGGGCCTTGCTCGAGTTTCTCCGGCGATTCACTTTACTTTTGCCCCATATTCCATGGCCGTTTGATCGCCTACAACACCTGACAGGAACTTATCACATCCGCCATACTGTAGTTCACGCAAGTCAGTAATGTAAATAACCAATAATAACTAACCTTGCAATGTCAGTTTCTCCACTCACTACTTTCTAAAATCCCAAAGTTTTATTACAAAACTTCTGTAGTTCAGTGATGAAGGACATGCTGTGCATTAAAAGCAGACAGGCAGAAATTCCTGGTTTCAGTATTAGTGATGTCGACTTTATTCTTGAGTTTGTATGTGTCTCCTAGTGGTTGTCATTTATCTTTGTATAACATTTATGTATTTTTTTTCTCTTCTTTCATGTCATTGTGCACTTTTGTACGATTTTCATAATAAATAAATAAATAAATAGTTAATTGATAATGATGATGATGCAGATGGCCAGCGAACAGTGCTGGTCGAGAAGTCTGGTGCAGCCAGGAGGTGAAAGAACTGCCGTGCTACAAGCTAGCGGCTCTACAGCCGAACATCTTTGCCTCGTACTCCGGACCAGACACTGGACTTACACTCATCCACGACATGGAACAACAAGCCGCCACCGATGGATCTGGTTGGTTTCCTTCCACACTTATCTAATTAGTAGAGTGTGTGCCGCTGTCATGCCAAATATGTCGCATTGCCAAATAACACGCAGTACGAGATTTGCTCGACATATGGGAATTATTAAACCTAACCCTAACCCTAACCCTACAACTAACCCTAACTTTAAACTTAATCCTAACCTTTATCCGTAACCAAAGAAATAAATATTAAATATATAAACACCTGCATGTACGAGACTTTGTGAGATCGTGCACGTGCAATGGCGCAGATGCAAGTTATTTGATACTACACCGCAACCACGTGATGATTGGCTGTGACAAAAAAATGGAAATTCCACTGTCTCTTACTTCAGTAGTGTCCAGATTGGTGTTGCCTATCTGGTGCTGGCTCACCCAGGTAATCCTGGGCAAAGGGCCCTAAATGAGTATTGTTGTTGATGTTGTGGTCTTCAGCCAGAGTTTGGGAAGAATACCGTTAGTTTTGGTACCGGCTCACAATTGTAACTAGGTCAGCTCGGCCTTGCATCCCTCATGGGTCACTAAATCGAATACCAGCCGTAATTGGCTGGGGTAAAGGCGGGACGGTCACCTCTGCTGGGTGGCAGGTAACACCATATGGCACATGAATTACCGTAGTGGTGAAGGCCAATAGTTGCAAACTGCTATACTTTGTTTTCTTTATATTGCTTTAATCACCCGGGTGTCCCAGACAAAGAGCTGTTGGCGTTAAATGGGTGTTGTTGTACTCGTGTCGCTTTGAGTGCAGTTTGTCTGTCTGTCTGTCTGTCTGTTTGTCACAATGGCGATCTGTGCAAAACGCAGCTGATTATGAGCCGGTTTTGTATGTAAACTTACTGGAGCCGAATAAATCGTGTTTTAGATGGCGGTCCCGATCTCCCATGGGATAGAACACTTTTGAGGGGTATGATGTTAGAATTTTCCCATGCACTGCCAATCAGCATTCCGGATTTGCTGTCAGTTTTCGACTTACTGCCCGTATGACAGCAAGATGGTCTGAAATTACATCATAACCTAAAATTACTGTAAACACTTGTTTAGTAGTCTACACGAATTGATGGCTATTTGTTTATAATTAATATTTTTTATGGTTAATTTTTTGTTTAGCCAACGTGTCTCGAGACAGTTTTGTTGCGGGAGTCAAGAACTGGGAGAGGAGAAATCGTCGTGCTTACGGCATCAGTATGTCGCTGTACGATCAGCATCCAATCACCGGCAAAATCTCAGGTTCGTGAAGCATTGCTGTTTCCTGTTGATTCTGCGAGGCTGCAGATCCTAAAGCTGCTAAAATAAAATTACTAGAAGTCCCCTGAATTGCAATACTGTTGCAGGCCAAAATTGTTCTGGATTGCACTATTTTATGTATAAATTCTGGGTGGGGGTACAGTCTTAAGATGCTCTTTCTGTTGCGTAAACAATTGTCAATGGTGTCAGCTGATTTCAGCCAGGGAAAATTACTCCCGGATTTTGTTTTTCTTTGTAAGTCGGATGCTATTTTTTACTATATACTAAATTTTCAATAACAGTGTTATAGGATAGATTGGTTGGGTGAAACTGTGACTGGCGTGGATGGAGCCAGTTACCATTCTCATTTAAATAAATTCTCATTATTCTGCAAAAATAGTACTGAGATAGCTGCAGTTTGGCTTTAGAATT
>Ga0209782_1002331_pt1 | contig 10553 bp, 13 predicted proteins | sample WorMetmaBAHAMAS1_FD_187390 | JGI IMG/M metagenome (GOLD analysis project Ga0209782, IMG submission 187390) | Marine gutless worms symbiont microbial communities from Max Planck institute for Marine Microbiology, Germany - Inanidrilus... | ecosystem: Host-associated > Annelida > Digestive system...
TAAGTAAGTAAGTTTAATGTTTCAAAAGCAGTCAGAAACCACTTGATTGCAGCTAGGCCTAGACAATCGCAATGCAAACAACAAAATACAATGTACAAGATCAACAAACAGCACTGCCAATAGAAGAATAAAAATGTGAGAATGTAAAACAAAACACAACTCACACAAGACTATTGGAAATTTAAGAGAGCATAGTTGATTGTGGAGCAGTATCTTTTGGTACACAAGAAACTATCTGCTTTGTCATAAATTACTGATACAAGTAAACAAACTTACAGCAAAAATTCATTTCATGACTGTAAATTTCAAATTAAACTGTGACTACAAAACAGTGATTCATTCAAATAATGTTAGCCTGATACTGACACTACGCAAAGATGCATTTAATACCTGAAATGGACAAAGCAAAATTACAAATAATTTTCTTACATCATTATTAATATTTCTAACGAACAGCTACTACTTTACTACTAATTTTGATTTTTATTTAATTTGTTTTTATAATTACACTGTAAATAACTGGAGCAGGTTTCACTGGCCGGACTCACTTCCTGTTGCCCAATAAACAGAGTCAAAACAACAAAGGAAGCCATAGCTCCTGCACATATTCTCCTGGATAAATTCAGAGCCTAACAGTACTGTTCTCTCATAAAAATGTTTTTATGACTATTAATTATTGCAAAATAAATTACTATTACTTTTGAATAATTAAACCTATATCCTGTGATTGCCACAGGTCAGTACACAGAGAAAGACTGGAATGTACTACTTGATGACGTAACAGTTTCTTCAACTACTGATTTCGTAAAGATCCAACTGAAAACTCAGTTGTCACTTATCAGTGTTGCAACTTGGTGACTGCAAAAGCAATTTTAGCCAGATGCATTAGCCACCAAGATATCAGTAGTTGAAGCTGGATAAGAGACGTCCAAGTTCTGATATAACAGGGGACGTTTATGAGATAACGATATTTCCCAATGTACAGCAGCCTTGTACTCACTTGCTCTTCACTTTCAATCTGCTCGCTGACATCCTTCACACCTTCACCATCGCCAATACCACCTCCCTCAATGTCTTCAAACTTCGTAGCACCACCTTCTTTCGACGTATCTTCTGATAACTCCGCCGGCACACAGAAACCCTAAACAAACCACATGAAAAGTGTTACCAGAGTCATAACATTATGCAACTTTCAGGTTTATTTTTTTATCCGCTGGCTAATACTCGTTATTGATCAATCTGCGTAACAAATCTGACCTGCCTAGACAAACATACCAAACACAGAAAGAGATATAGAAATTTACAAAATGGGATGTAAAGGGTCACTCAGTCACCGGAAATGAAAGATCCCATATGACTTACTAATAAAATTCATAGAAACACAGTATCATTTTCAATACTGTAAAATATTGCAAATTTTTACTACCCCACATGTAGTTGACACAATGCAGATGGCCAACCTCTAAAATTTCACCCAAACCTTTGTCATAAGAAAATTTAAGTCCCTGTGCATAAGACAAGCTCAACCATCTCAATGCCATAACTACAGGAGTGTGACAAACAGATGGACAGACGGACACTGGAACAATATCATATATTACCACCAACACCACTTCTGTTTTAGGGGCCATATCTCAGATGTACTAAGGTAAACAGTTCCTCTTTTATTTGTTTCCACCACAAATCATCTGTTCTAGAAAAAAGCCTTTCAGAAAAAGTGGCATAGGTTTTTAAGGGCCAAATGCCCTACCGAGCCACTCAACCGAAAGAGTGTCAAAGCACCAAAAAAAATCCTATGCACTAATGCCAACCTGGAAATCACCTACTAACCTCATCCTGTCTTCACTACCAGACTGCTAAAGGAAGAAATCATAAATGTACTTCACAATAACAGAGATTAGGAACTTTTGTTACCTTCTGTGCAATGGTGGCAAATATTGAAAGCAAGACGGAGAGAAGTTTTGCCATTGTGCGGACTGCAGCAATGTGCTGTGTGAGAAAGAACTGAACAAGACGGGAATACTGAGTCAACGTTGATGTCAAATCCCGCAAACGACACGCGACGTAACGACCAGACGACAGTGAAGATGACTGTGTGGCCTCGGCAATAAGACATGTCAGCTGTCTCGTAATCTGAACACACAACAACATTCCAACTATCGGTACACTTCCGTAGCTGGTTGGTTGGTTGGGGTTTAATGGTATTAACGCACAAACATGGAAATATCATGCCTTAGAAAGTTCAACATATACACAGTAACAAAAACTCAAAAGAAAACACACAATACCAATTAAATAACATCTCTGTTGGTATTTTTACATAAACAATGTAAGTAACAAGCTGAAAGAACTCCTATCATCTTCCCTCTAATCCAAGTGTTCTAGATGCCATCAGAAAGGGAATGTACATTAAAATACTCCATTTCTTAACTGGATAACACAGGTTGACTTTACAATGGCCGTAAAATGGTAGAAACTGCATAAGACCATTAAGTAATACTGAAGTAAAAAAAAACAACTGCAAAGAACTACACACAGAGCCAAGTTTAAGTTGTTCAAAGTCAGTGTTGAGATTTGTCGCAAGTTTCTCTGTGAGGACGTTCGACTCAAGTTCCACGTCATCATCTGCACAATGTAACATACAGCAACTACATAACATCAATAGTCACAAAACTGGCACATTAGTCTACATACACAGTTACACGCACATCACTTGTTTCTACAATGCTAAAATACAAGTGCAAAAATTTTACAGTAAACTTACAACTACCGGTTGTGGAATTAATAAAATCCAGTCTATTAGAAAACATTCCATTTTACTCAATATGCCTATGTGCTGGATGTCCCACAAAAATGTGCTCTGTGAAAGTCTCATAGACATAAACAATACCTGCATTACATTGTGTGATTGTTTTATGTCAACATCTCCACTACATGAAATGTGTTTATGGTCAACGAGTATTAGATCATAGCAAAGGCCAGAGTACAGACATTCGAATAAAGAAGCAACGCAACTAGCAACTGAAGACATCAAAGATGTTATGGATATACGGATGTATAAATTATCCATAGTCTTGTCAGATTCCACTGACCACGATATCTACTAGTTAAATGTAAAGTTTCAGTCTGCATGACAATGGACAATGATATATATGAATGATATTACATTGTGCACAAGCAACAAAATAAAAAAGCCACATTAAAACATTCAAACTGTAAACTAATTGACATCCATGCATGTTCTGCATTACCTTCAGTAGACTCTATCTGCTGGTCTTCTGTGCAATTCTCACCATACACTTCTCTCATTTTGTACAAACTCTGAACGACCAGCATAATGCTTTCTCGAAGCTCACAACACTTCTCGTCAATGTGTTTTGTGTTTTCATCACCGACAAATTCATCACTAATCAACACAGACTGATCTGGTACTTCAACAGCATCAAACAACGACAAAGCAGAATTCAGTCGAGATGTCACATCTCCCACAGCAGTTCCAACACACCATGTTTCTCCAGTACGTGAACTGCGGAACAGATCTTCCAGCTCCGACAGTCGGCATAACAGCCTTTTCAAACTGTCAACGTGACTTCTCGCAGTCAACAACTGATCACTGTTAAGACATACAAAACATTCATATAATATGACTTGAATAATACTAATATGTCAATTCTAACGAAGTAACTGGATAATTAAATCTACCTCGTACACAACAAAAAACACAAAAAGTCGTCGGTCACAAGAACTCACAGAGTGATCAGTCCATCGCTGTCCTCCAGTGTTGTCTCCATCCAACGCCGAACTAGCTCCAGAACATCCACACACTCCTTGACACAGCAAACATTCACACACACTCACACACATACACGTCAGGTTTGTGCTACAAAAAATGACCGAGTTAAGGATAAACAACCAGCTCATCATAAACGTAGCTCTTTTCAGACAGTTTCTTCCAGCATATCACTTAGGCTAGTTCTGGTCAGTCACACCCAGCAAACCAAAAGATACTGTAACACGAACTAAACATAAAAGCTACGTTAGCATTAAATACACAATGTGAAAATATAACTACTGGCAACAAAACTAGTCATTATTAATGACCTACCTTGATAGTGGTAACAGCAGTGGTCCATGTGGCATCACCATGAACGATGGAAGACATTGGAGAATGTGAGGAGGCAGGAATTGGTGATGACGGCATGTCAGTATCAGTCTTGTCAGGTGCGCAGTCAAACAGCAGCGCCACCTGCTGCAGTCCATACGAAGCTTCATCGACAGCAAGCTTTAACGACATCTGCTCACGAGACAAGACACAGACAGCCATACAACGGCCTCATTTGGTCGAAAGAAACTACAGAATTTTGTCTGCAGAGCAAAATACACAATCAGATAAGACGCGCTACCGATTCCAACTAATGCAGATATGAACGGAGAACAGAGAAAAATGAAACAGACCAGGTGAGTCTTGGAATCATTCTGCGGAGGAAAAGGAAACTTGCCAATCTGCTGGACATTTTGCAGAAGTTTTCTACAATATCCACAAAAACAAAGATATTGATATCAAAATATTTATCCGACATAATATAATATAAAATTAATTTTAAATTAAAGCTGATCGACCGCTTACGCGTGACATGTTGAATGCCCTGTGATTACTGACAAACAGACGATTCCAATGGACTGGTAATGGTCATTTGCAATTACAATTGGCTGAATTCGGCAAGCCACGTCCTAATATCGACCTGCTCCGCACCACTGGTTCAAACGGGAGAGTGTAAACAGTTCTCAACATTTCACCTTGACCTTTGACCTATGACCTTGACATAAATCCCAGCTAGCCAAGGTCAAGGTCGATCCTCATGCCAAAAATCAAGGTCAAAGGTCAAACGGTTCAAACAGGAGAGCGCCCACAGACAAACGGACAGACATACACGCACACACACGGACACTACCAAACGTATTATCTGCCATGTTACGTGGTTGATAAAGAATATTTTACACAGCCTTTTCTGGATCAACCTGGGTTAGCTGACTGCCCACTTAATTTTCTTCCTCCATTTGTTTCAACTAATTCGAAGTATTGAAGAAAACTTAGTGTAGTGTCCTCAGCCTTTCCTGATCCATCAACTGATTACTGAGGGAAGGACGCCGCCACCTCCCTTCACCAAAGCTCTCCAAAGCCAGTAAAATCATTAAAATATTATTTCAGTAAAACATTTTTCACCAGACAATGTAAATACTACACTACTAATAAGTAGTAAATACAAGAAGGCCCAGCAGTGGCTAGCATAGCACAAGATGATCCCTCCACTCTTCCCGGTGATGATCCCTCGCCTCGCGCGCACTGAACTATAAATAATTCAGTGCTCGTGCCCGCGTGCACTGCTACCACAATGCGTGGTAAATTTGGATCGGAATTTGAAACCTAAATTAGCTATAATGCGCCAATGCACTTCCGTCACAGACAGACGGACAGACAGATGGACACTGACATCGTAGCATAAGCGTGAGATGCGTATATTACATCTTGTGCTAAAAATGTATAATGAGAAGTGACAAATTAAACAATAAATTGCCAACTTCTTGCAGTTATTAACCAGCCTATTTTCACATTCACTATAAATTAAAGGAATACTGCCACTGGACTTTTTACACAAATATTTACCTGCATATAATATATTTCAATTGGTAGAAACATGTTAGTATAGACAGTCAGGACTAACATAATGACGAAGCATCCAAAGCAATCAAATTTATCACGACACAAATTTAACATAACACTTTTACAAATTCAGCTTTAGAGTTTTTCAGTTTTGTTACATACGCAGAACAACATATGGACACTAAATGTAAGTGATGCATAAATAAGGCACCTGAACTTGACAAAGTTGTTGGTATATACTGCAAGATGCTTCCTCTGTTTTAACAGTTCAACTGAAAGATGTTCCGCAAAGCCACGACATCGTTCAATCGTTCCATGTTCCAGTTCCTGTAGAAACAGTCACAATGTATTCACAGAGTCAACCTACAATTCACTATGCTGTTCTGCAATGGCAAAGGAAAACCGATATAGAAATGTGATTATCTATTTCTGATCTACTGAGTTATTTCTCATGGTCAAAGTAAAAATTATTGTTAACAAAATTACAAGTGATGTCTCACGTGCAACTTACAAATTTATAAACAGCTGAATATAAGAATTAATTTCCACATAACTAGTTTCGATGACAAATGACACTTGAGAGTTGACATCAGACCTTTGACGGAGTCTGCAAGGCAGTGTGAAGCAGTCGTCGACGACTGATGCAACGTACAAAGTAGCTGTCACAACCTTTCCGCCGACCACAGATGCAGTCACCGGACTTGCTTGCACATGAATGTCCTTCCCATGCTGCACGTGTCTCACCATCACAACTAGATGTACAACATACACACAGCACAGAAACATTTGGTATAGTTATCTCTTTCCAAGTTATCAGTTTTCATTGAAGACTTAGCAGTTTTTTAATGGCACAACAGCAATTAGAGGTGAATAAAAATAAACTAAAAAAAATAACAAATACAGCAAGAACACACAGTCATGCACACACACACACACCATTTCTAAAGCAAACCTAGGTCGTCTGACTGACTGTCCGTTCATTTTATTTCTATACTGTTCTGATAGCAAACATCTGAGAATTATGGATGTAAGTTTATACAGATGACCTTCTTTTAACCCAATCAACAGCAGCAAAGCAGTAGACAGAAATTACATATTTATTATCAGTTCAAATCAAGTTAAAGTATGTAACAGGAATACAGATATGCATGGAAGAAATAATTAAAAATCTGTAATGAGTGACAACATTTACCACTAACACTGCCACCAAACATTTGTTCTGTTCCAATCGGAGCTATATATAAAAGTCGCCATCTGTTTTTTTTTATATCAAACACAATATCTGTAAGTAGCTTGTGGGTAAATACAAGGTATGGCTCTGTTGTGATAGTCACAGCTGTTAATAGCAAATCATGAGATTATCAACAGTCTACAAATGATACAGACAGTTATAAGCAACTACCTGTCTTTCTTGAGCCGTTTGAGTGCAACACTTAAGTCACACGGTGGCAGAGTGAAACAAAGCAGCATATCTGCATCAGTGCTGGCATTCAGCTTCATCAGCCCTTTCTTAAATGACAAACCTGTACACGATTACAACCATTTTTTTGCAGAAACAATATCTAATATCTCACTTCAACATCTGTATATATCCTTTCCAAAATCTTTTCAGGGATTCAGTCTAACTTGAAAATACTAAAAAAAGTAGGCAAATTGAACAGAAACAACAGTAATACTGCCAGAAACTTCCAATAAATCAGTTATCAGTTCAGCAAACATCTTAACAAAATTAGAGCAACAGCACTCAAAAAGTGCATTTCTCTGCCATTAATATTGAAAATGGAACAGTTTCAACCCACGGTGAAGTGTCTATAGTCTACCATCATAAAGTATGTAAATGCAACATCACTCTTGATCTTGTCTTTATTTAGAACTGTGCTTTAGTTTGTATAATATTGATATATATTGTATTAAGCTCGGTATCTTGGATATGTTCCAATCACCTCCAAATTTCAACCAACTCTTCTGTTCTCCATAATCTGCTCAATCCCCAAAGTTAACGAAAATCAGCCAATAACTTTCTTAGCCATTCTGTCGTTTAACAAAGGTCAAAATATTACTACTACAAACCTGTGGTGGAGTTAACTACATACAGGCTTCTGCACAACAAATCCATTATGTGTTAGAATGTTTTAACCTCACAAGAAATAGTTAGAGTATGTCATAGCAACATGTACCAATGAACTCAAGAGCTTTGAAGAGATCAGTCAGCGCTTTCCTTCGTCGATGAACGATGCTTTTTGCTTCTGATTTCTGTCTGTCTTTGTCTTTGGTCTCATCGACTTTCAGCGACTGTAACTCATGCAGCCTTGTGACAATGTCACCTGCACATGCAAGGCAACGAACGCAAGTTCAGCTCAAAATTACATAACAAAACAGCCATGATAATGCCACAACTCTGCATGTCATCATTTCGAAATTTGGACTGTCAAAAGTCTGGTTGTGTTGAACAAAAAAGGATTAACACATTGGGTGACTCTTCCCGACTGGGTTTTGTGCATTTAGTTTCATTTAGTGCTTCGACACTGCTGACTGGAAGATTCAAAGTGCTACTGAAAAACATGTGCCACTTATTCCTGAAGGTTCATTTTTTGAACGAAAGAATTGAGCGGAGAACTGGTTAACCCAGGTTCATCTGGAAATGGCCAATAAGTTGGAGATAGCAGTTTTAAATAAATAATAAAAAATACACACATTATGAGTATTACCAATGGCAATAACAAAACACACACCAAATGGACACTGAAATAAGATATGTACCACAGAAATCATTCAGGCTTTGTGTTCGTTGAATGAGTTTACAGTCTGTCATCAGCTGACGACAATACTTGGTTATCAAACGCCGACATTTTGATATTGTGACATCAGATTCCATGAAAAACTGTAAACGACAATGTTGTCACAATGTCATGACCAGACTTTATGCGAGCATGGTTAAATATGTATCAAACATGTGCTTTATTCATTCACACATAACTATCAGCCATAAACTTTACACCAACAGTGAGTGACAGAACATGAAAGGAACAGTGTAAGTAGATTTTAAAAATACTACATACTGTCCAGTACAGATCTAAAACAGTAAGACATTAATGTGACAACAGTTGCACAAGGACAGCTTTAAGACACCAGAGTTGGGAAAATGTTCAATAGTACTACCGCACTTTTTACTGACCGACAGCATGAAAAATTATAAAGATCTCACAGTAGAAAACAACAACAAATCTGCTAAATTACCAGTAAAGACACAATATTAATAACGTCCCTGCAGTAACAGATACATCAGACAAAACAAAAAAAAAACATACTCAAACCTACAAACTCATTATTTAAGTTTCTCAAAAGCATGCAAATATCCGAGATCAAATTTGCTATACCCCATCAGCATCCACACAGAACTGAGACACATCAACGTGGCAACTGCCTCTGAATCTGCAGTCGACGGACGAGGATTTGACAGACTCCGTATCGCTGTCAGTTAGCAGAGGCGAGACCGGCTGATGGAGATGTGCATTGAATGCTTTCATCTGACGATGAAGAGCCTTGTGAACCTTTGTAATCTCCTGCTTCATAATGTTGTAGTTGAGGTAAGTGACATCACGCCGCGTCCACGGCACTGTCTTTATTGCACCCTAATGAACAAATATCACACAGTCAGTAATTACTGCAGAAATGCACTGTTCGCTACCAACTCAATTCGACCTTTTACTTTCTTTAACCAGCCTGCAAATTGTGTAGTTAACTCCAGACTACGTCTGACCCCGTTTAAGTTCTCCAATGGAGAACTTTCAGATGTTGTAGGTTTATGCTGCAAAAGAATTTTAGCATTTGGAACATCAAATATCACTGGTATATCATTAATTACTTAAAACTTTTGTGTGCAATACTATTATACAGAATTACATAAAGCATGCAATAGAAGTAGCATAAACTATATGAAACATTCAAATATGAGATGCATACATAAGATTATCTGAAACGTAATGCTCAATTCTGAAATAATAATCGCTCAGTAACATAATGTAAATGTGCAACATAGACGAGACCTTGACAGCTTCAGAAATTGTCTTGCGAGTGTCAGAAATAAACTTGTCGACATTAGGCACAAACTGACGGTAGTACTGGTAAACATTCCACAACAAGTTTCGAATTTTCTCTGTAAACCAGATCAGCATTACAGAATAATTAGTAACAATACCACATTAGTAAGCAATTTCAGAAAATAAACTATGATAGTGGACCTCAAAAAAATATTAATTAGAACAAAATTCATTAACACTGTAGAATTCTGGTAGTTTTCAAGATGCACAACAACTGCTCAAAAGCAATGACAAAATATTAACAAATACCGTACTTAGAAACGTTTGTGTGCTTGAGTTACTTTCAAATCTAATCAAATTTCAACCACTGTATTACTCTAAATTATCAAAAAAAAACTGCATACTGGTTATTCGCTGACTCTGAGCAGCATGAAGCAGATGGCAGTGGAAAGCGAGAATGATCTCGAGACGAATGGAAAACTCTCCGACTGTTGACTGTTCCATGAACATCTCAAGTGCACGCAGCACCTCAACAAGACTGCTGGTGTCAGTTGCTGCGGCTGCCACTGATTCACTCTACACTCAACAATCAAAGCACAACATGTGATAATTATCTACATCAGTTTTAACGGCCGTATTCCAGACAGACCTGGGTTAGTCAGTCTACTTTGTCTATTTTATCTTCCAAATGTTCCAACTTATAAGCTTTTGAATTAGCAGAACAAGGTTCTTCACAGTTCAAACAGTCTTCCAGACATCCAACCAACAGTGTCTTAATTAACGAACTGTAGGAAACTTCAAGGACTGACCCCAATCAGCGGCCAGGCCTCATCCTTTATGCACCACTAGAC
>Ga0209782_1002332_pt1 | contig 10552 bp, 15 predicted proteins | sample WorMetmaBAHAMAS1_FD_187390 | JGI IMG/M metagenome (GOLD analysis project Ga0209782, IMG submission 187390) | Marine gutless worms symbiont microbial communities from Max Planck institute for Marine Microbiology, Germany - Inanidrilus... | ecosystem: Host-associated > Annelida > Digestive system...
ATCCGCTGGAGCCAGACTCTCGAGCGTCACCATCTCGAGCTCTGTCTGCCGCGCTGCCGGTGTCTTCAACGTGAACACCATGAATCACAGAGGCCCCGACTTCGCGAGGCCTTTGTCAGCAATCTGACGAGTTCTTTCTTTTCTTCCGTCGCGCGTTCTTTGCGCTCAAGTACGCCATAGGCACCACAGGCTTTACAGTGATATTGCGAGCTACCGGACGCATTTGGGCCATTTTTAACCAGATCTTCGCTCTGACACCTGCGACAGGTGTATACTGTAGTCTCGATAATCGTAATTGAAAACTCTTGGGTTGGTTTTATCAATGGACGCAATCGTTCAGGCCAGGCGTCTTCTTCCAGAAGAGTGGGTTAAAATCTAGAATCAGGTAACGAGAAGAACGGTGGCAATCGGAATGATTACGATGAATCCATCTACCCTATCACTTCAAAAATAACCACTACCAGTTAGCTGTTGGCCACTTACCGATGCAGAAGAGAAGATTACGAATCACGCGAATTTCCGCGAATCGATTCGCGTGATTCGTAGTTTCTTCTCTTACTTTGCCGACCGGCAACGCTTAACTTAATGGCATTGCGCTCGATGTTAGCGGTGAGTGAGAGCATCCGTACCAGGCGATTGCAATGGCTCCCGAGACATCCAACAGGCAACAGCGTGTCCTCAGTTTCGGAATCAAGGACAAACACGCCCTCTATGCGGCATTCATGCCCTTTATCAGGAACGGCGGCCTGTTCATACCCACGGACAAGCAATATCGGATCAGTGATGAGATCCTCCTACTGTTGCGGCTGATGGACGGGCCCGAACGGACCCCGATCGTCGGAAAGGTCGTCTGGTTGACCCCCCAGGGTACGGAGGGAAACCGGGTGGTCGGCATCGGCATCCAGTTCAGCGACCAGGACTAGGGCGCCACCCGCCGCAAGATCGAGGACTATCTGGCCGATATGCCAGCATCGGACCGTCCCACCCATACCCTGTGATTAGGATACCCGTTGCACGTGAGTATTTCGCCGCGATGCACGCCACCCGCACCCGATAGCAGCGTTGCGACTCGTCGCAATAGTTGGTATTTCTCCTTGTCGCGCCTTGCTCTCGGGCACGAGAGACGCACCTCGCTTACCAAAATATTCACGTGCAACGGGTACAGTCATGCTGGTTGATTCCCACTGCCATCTCGACCGGGTCGATCTGGAGCCCTACGCCGGAGAATTTCACCGCCTCATGGATGAGACAAGTGCCGCCGGTATCGGACATATGCTCTGCGTCTCCATCGATCTGGAGCACTATCTGGGGATGCGGAAGCTGGTCGCGCCCTATCCCCAGGTATCCGTCTCGGTAGGGGCCCATCCCAACGAGCGCTGCCACCGGGAGCCGACCCCGGAGGTACTGGTCGAGCTGGCACAGGACGAGCGCACTGTAGCCATCGGCGAGACCGGTTTGGACTACTCTCGCGGCCAGGGCAACCGCGATCGGCAGCACCGGCGGTTCCGTGACCACATCGCCGCCGCCGGATCCTGCGGAAAACCGCTGATCATCCACACCAGAGATGCGCCGGAGGACACGCTCCGGATATTAACGGAGGAAGACGCCCGCGACGTAGGCGGTGCTCTGCACTGCTTCACGGAGACCTGGGAGATGGCCAAAGCGGCCCTGGACCTGGGTTTCTATATCTCCTTCTCCGGCATCGCCACCTTCAAAGCCGCGGACGACCTGCGGGCAGTGGCGTCGCAGGTGCCCCTCGACCGCCTGTTGATCGAGACCGACAGTCCCTACCTGACCCCCGTGCCGCACCGGGGCAAGCCGAATGAGCCCAAATTCGTCGCGGCGGTGGCGCAATGTATTGCCGGGCTGCGTGGAATACCTGTCGAGACACTCGCCGATCTCACCCGTGACAACTTTTTCCGCCTGTTCGGAGATGCGGTGCCGGCAGATTAAGAAGCTGTCTGGTTAAAGGGCACCTTGAAAAAGATGATTGAATTCAAAGCTGCATCAAAAACGTTTGCCCAAAAAATAGCGCTCGACAGCATAGATCTAAAGGCCAATAGGGACAAGACTACTGTTCTGCTCGGGACCAGCGGCTGCGGAAAACCCACCATATTGAAATTGATCGTGGGACTGATGTCTCCAAGCCGGGGGCAAGTGTTTTTTGACAAGCAAGAAGTCAATTCGGAATATGTCGCGTGATTCAAGAAGGTGGACCGTTCCTCATCTCACGGCACGAAAAAACGTAACACTAATGGCGGACTACTTCGGCTGGAATAAAAGCAGGACGCACGCGCGAATCGATGAACTTCTCGACCTAACGCATATATCGAGGGACTTGTTGAACAAATTCCCGGCCCAATTGTCCGGAGGACAAAGGCAGAGATTCAGTCTCAACCTATACCATTGGCGTCAAGGAAAGCATTGCACGAACGCACAGCATCCAAGCCATTTCGGAGCTCGCCAAGTTTCCAGACTTCTCCTTTGGCTTCAGCAATGAATTCATGGATCGAAAAGATAGTTGGCCAGATCTGCAGGAGACCTACAAGCTACCGCAAAAGAATGTCATTGGCATGCAGCATGATCTCGCATACCGAGGAATACAGTCGGGATCCTTGCAAGTAACGGATCTTTATGCCACATCTGCCACAGATGCCGATATCGAGTATTACAAAATGCGCGCCTTCATCGAGGATAAGGGGTATTTTCCCGAGCACAAGGCCCTATTTGTCTATCGTTCGGACCTTCTAACACGATTCCCGGATTTACGAGAAGCCCCGCACGCCCTCGAAAGTCGCATCAGTGCCGAAGACATGATCGCCATGAACGGCCGGGCTAAGTTGCATGATGTCCACGAGGAGGAAGTGGCTGTAGACTTTATAGCTCGGACTCTTGGCAAGCAACTGGCTTGGGTTCGAGAAAGCCATACGGACAAATTGGTAAAATACACAAAGGATCACCTATTTCTAGTTTGTATTTCCCTGCTAACTGCCATTACCCTCGGCGTTCTTTTAGGAATTGCGGCTTTTAAGATTCCCTCCCTTGCGCAGATCATTCTGAGAACCGTGAATGTCATCCAAACGGTACCGTCCCTAGCGCTCCTGGTCATGATGATTCCACTCCTGGGCATCGGAGCCGTACCGGCCATAGTCGCTCTCTTTCTCTATAGCCTCTTGCCGATCGTCAGAAACACATATCAGGGCCTGTTCGATATTTCTTCAGATTTTCGTGAGTCATCCGTGGCGCTTGGATTACCGGGTGGAGTCCGCCTGCGTTTGATCGAAATTCCCATGGCTTCGCGCGCTATATTAGCAGGAATTAAGACGTCCGCAGTTATCAATATAGGTACCGCGATTCTCGGAGCTCTTATTGGTGCCGGGAGCTATGGTCAGCCGATATTGACGGGAATTCGCCTGGATGATACAGGCCTCATTCTCCTTGGCGCTATACCGGCTGCTGAACTCGCCTTACTTGCCCGGGGCTTTTTTGAAGTTTGCGAGCGTTTTGTGGTGCCAAAAGGTTTGAAAATATAAGAACTGGCCCCGTTACTAGAACTCCTTGGAGTACTTGGTGAGCAACGAACCAATACCATTAAGTTAGCTGTTGTCCATTTACCGATGCGGAAGAGAAAACTACGAATCACGTGAATTTCCGCGAATCGATTCGCGAGGATTCGCGTGATTCGTAGTTTCTTCTCTTACTTTGCCGAACAGTAGCGCTTAACTTAATGGCATTGACACAACGAACCGCACCGATCAGCTACCAGTTGCCGACTTCCGGCTATTGTTGACAGATCAGGAAGAAGGGACAAGACTTAGAGAAAGTGGTGCCGTAAAGACCGGATAAACGTCATGACCCAACCCATTCTCAACGAAACTGCCGTGCGCGAGGATCCGTCAGGAACTGCCCGCTCTGGTACGGGAAGACCGGGAAATCCGCGACTGGGCCATCGAGCTCGGGCGGGAACGCTTCGCCGATCGCGACTGCACCGAGGGACGTATCGAACGGATGTTGGACGAGCTGCGCCGCAATCGGGAACGGAGCGACCGCAAGTGGGAAGAGAAACAGGCGGAGGACAAGCGGAAAATGGGAAGAGAATAACCCGTAAGTGGGAAGAGCAGATGCTGGAAAACAGGCAGGAATTCAAGCAGGTGCATGAAGAGATCATGGCTGTTAACAGCAGAATCGACCGCACCATCGGCGCCCTCGGTGCGCGTTGGTGGCTGAATGCCGAACGCTCCTTTCGTGATGCGCTGGCAGAGATCCTGGAGCAGAGCTCCGGGGTAAAGGTCGTCAACGTAGACGAACCCGACGACGAGGAGACGGTATTCGGGCGTCCAGATCGGGTGGAGTTGGATGTCGTCATCCATAACGGCGTCCTGATTCTCATCGAGATCAAGTCATCCATCGACAAGGCTGGTATGTATATCTTCGAGCGCAAGGTGCGCTTCTATGAACACCGTCACGGACGCACGGTGCAACAGCTCATCGTGATCTCGCCCATGGTCGAACCCCAGGCCCGAGAGGTGAGCAAACAGCTGGGGATCAAGCTGTACGCCGATTCCGTGGAGGTACCGGTGCAGACAGTCCGAAGTCCGTAAAGAGCCGGGTTTTTTTAAATATTCCAGGCATCCTTGCAAGATGGTCAACAATGGCATGGCAAGCAGTTTTCGGCATCGCAATCCTGCTCGGCCTGGCCTGGGCCTTCAGCGAGGACCGCTGGTCCGTATCCTGGCGGCTGGTCGTATTGGGTATCCTGCTCCAATTCGCCTGTGCCCTTTTACTGCTGCGATCGGAGCCGGTAGAGAACGCCTTCGAGGCACTGAACCAGGCCGTGCTGGCGATGCAAACGGCGGCCCGGGAAGGCACGGCATTCGTGTTCGGGTACCTAGGCGGTGGCAGTGCACCCTTTGAGACCGCACACCCGCAGCACGCCTTCATCCTTGCCTTTCAGGGCCTGCCTTTGATCCTGCTGGTCAGCGTATTCAGCGCACTGCTGTTCCATTGGCGTGTGCTGCCCCTGATTGTACGCGGCTTTGCCTGGGTGCTGCGGAAGGCGCTCAACATCGGTGGTGCGGTCGGCGTATCGGTGGCCGCCAACGTATTCGTCGGGATGATCGAGGCGCCCTTGTTGGTCCGGCCCTACCTGCGGGATATGAGTCGCGCCGGGCTGTTCATGGTAATGACCGCAGGTATGGCGACCATCGCCGGCAACATGTTCGTGCTGTACGCGACCATTCTGGCCCCCGTGGTGCCGGACGCCGCCGGTAACCTCATGATAGCATCGCTGATCAGCGCTCCCGCCGCGATTGCGGTTGCCGCTCTCCTGGTACCGGGTGTGGATAAAGGCAAGTCCGACGAGACGGCCGCCCTGACCGGAAACTTCAACAGCAGTATAGATGCTGTTGTCGGCGGTACCTTCGAGGGCGTGAAGCTGGTAGTCAGCGTCGCGGCGACCTTAGTGGTTGCAGTCGCGCTCGTGAGTCTGGTCAATCAGCTGTTCGGTCTTCTACCCGCTGTAGGCGGGGAGGCACTGAGCCTGCAACGCATGCTCGGATGGGCCATGGCCCCCGTTGCCTGGCTGCTCGGCATTCCCTGGAGTGAAGCGCACCTGGCCGGCGAGCTGATGGGTACCAAGATCGTGCTCAACGAGCTGATCGCCTACCTGAATCTGGCGGCCCTGCCGGCGGATGGCTTGTCTTCCCACAGTCGCCTGATTTTGACCTATGTGCTTTGTGGCTTCGCCAATCTCGGTAGTCTGGGAATCCTCCTCGGGGGCCTCGGGGCCATGGTCCCGGAGCAGCGTCGGGACATCTTCGCACTGGGTCCCAAGTCGCTGCTTGCAGGCAATCTCGCCTGTTTTCTGACCGGAGCCGTCGTTGCCCTTGTCGGGTAAAGAGAAATGCCATTAAGCTAAGTGTTACCGGCGGAAAAAAGAAGGAAAAACTACGAATCACGCGAATCCTCGCGAATCGATTTGCGCCGATTCACGCGATTCGTAGTTTTCGCTTCCTCATCCCGATCTACCACACACAAGCGGCCGATAGCTAACTTAACGGTATTGGGGTAAAGGGCACTTTGAAAAATATGATTTCCGTCAACGGCACACATGAATAATCAATGGCTTAGAGTTGCTTAATTGGTGAAAACTCCTATTTTTTAAAGTGCCCTACAAATCCCGCAGCCTATACCGGGAAACGGAGCGAGTTCGAGTACACCCGCCACGGCACCTGTACCCTCATCGCCAGCTTCAACGTCGCCACCGGCACGGCGAGAGTGCAGACATCGGCGAAACGCGCACCGAGGGGGATTTCGCCGCCCATCTCGCGGCACTCGTGCAACAACCACGAATGCACCTGGCGATGGACAACCTCGACACCCATTACTCCGAGTCGGCGGTCCGCTTGGTGGCAGAGCACATCGGCTCTGAAGGCGATCTCGGCCGCAAAGGACGCTGCGGGATTCTACGCAACGCCACGTCTCGTCAGGCGTTTCTCAGAGGCCGTCTAAAAACCAACTTATTGATTTTCAATGATAAAAATCAGATTTTCTGGTGGCAGAATAACTGTGAGTACTTCTATTTCGGATTCCACTATGACTCCTGAAAAGACTCAATCTCCTATCAGGTACCCTGAGGACCTCATTGATGAAGAGTGGGAAATTCTCCAGCCTATTTTCGCTGAGCTCGAACCCTATACCACTGGACGCCCACGAACGACTGATCTTCGCGAAATCCTGAATGCGATTTTTTATCCGAATAAAACCGGTTGTCCATGGCGCTACCTGCCAACAGACTTTCCCCCTTACCGGCTGGTTAACTATTACCGCAACAAATGGGCTGACAATTGCACCTGCATGCTAAGGTTACGTTATGCAAGGAAAAAACAGGCATTTTAGGCGTTCACACCTTTCCGAAGCCAGATTCAGAGTGATTATACGCTCTTTTGCGCTTGATTTACTAGCCTCGAAACTCGCCGAGCTGAGTAGAGCCGCCAGACGATTAATAAACTACTCTTGAAGTCACGAATTAGGGTCGCCCAGGTTTGTGACGCTTCATCGCCCTTCTCTGGCGAGGTTGAAGTCGATGAATCCTATTTTGGTGCGCGCCGTGTCCGTGGGAGGAAGGGTCGTGGAGTAGGCGGTAAAACGATTGTCTTCGGGATCCTGGAACGGCAAGGAAAAGTCTACACCGAGATCGTCCCAGCTGCCGCCAAAAAGCAGCTACGGGCTGCGATCCGGGGCTAGGCAGCAGCATCCACTCGGACGGCTGGAGAGGCTACAATGGGCTGGTGGACATGGGCTACAAAAAGCATTTCCGAGTGCGTCATGGCGAGAATGTATTTGCCCGTGGTAATTGCCATATCAATGGCATTGAATCATTTTGGATATATGCTAAACGAAGACTTGCAAAGCTCAATGGTGTTCCCCGACAAACGTTTCATTTACACCGCTAAGGAATGTGAGTTTAGATTTAATTACCGAGAGGAAAATATCTCTGATAGAATACTAACTCCGCTGAGAGAAAATTTACTCTAAAGTTATCTAGACCCAAAAGCAATATCCTTGTCGATACAATGGGTTATCTGATTATTATTCGGGTGTTCGCAGCCAACGTATTTGATGGGAAAGCGGCTTGTCAGCTCATAACGGAGCTGTTCTCATTCCTTCATGCCATCACAAAAATCTGGGCCGACAGTGGTTATTCCGGCCCAGAGCTTTCCGAACAGAGTTTCCCAGCTTCCACGTGTTACCTCGTCGATGGGCGGTTGAAAGAACCTTTGCTTGGCTAGTTCGAGCACGTCGATTAAGTAAAGATTACGGACGTAAGCCAACTTCGAGTGAAGCTCAGGTTTATTTCGCATCAAGTCGCTCGCTTCTCCGGCAGATCTGTAATAACCAGACCCCTATAAAATGACCGTGGGGTGGTTTTCTAGTAGCTTATGTCTTTTTAGACAGCCTCTTAGGTGTGTTATGAAACTGCAAATCGTATTAAAACCCTCCGACGAGGTTGGATATACCGCTATCGTTCCGGCATTGCCCGGATGTATCAGCGAAGGTGATACTAGAAATGAAGCGATTGCGAACATTCAAGAAGCCGTAGTCCTTTATCTCGAACCGGTAGAAGATGACAAAAGAAAAAAGACACCCATCTTTAATAACAAGATACCATTACCCCGCACGGCACCTTGAATACTTCAAGGTGTCTACCAAGATATAATATATCTGCATACCATCTGATTAACTGTTAGGCTCCGACAAAGAGGTCATGCACGTGAAAACAACCGAAGACATACAAACTGATATAGAAGCGCTTCCCCGTAAAGAGTACATGAAGATTGTTCATTGGTTTTCTGAGCGTGACGGGAAAACATGGGATAAAGAAATTGAAATGGATCCCAAATCCGGAAAACTTGATTTTCTGATAGAGGAGGAACTTGCGGAGAAATATGAAGTTATCAGGTAGCACAGATGCCTAAAGTCATCATCTACACAGCCAAGATCTGCCCTTACTGTGTCCGGGCCAAACAGATGCTGCAGCGCAAAGAGGTCGCGTTCGAGGAAATCCGTATCGACACCGACCCAGAGCAGCTGCGGGTCATGCTAGAGCGCAGCAGCCGCCGGACAGTACCCCAGATCTTTATCGACGATTTCCACGTCGGCGGCTTCGACGACCTGTCAGCCCTGGAGGCGGGCGGGGAGCTTAATCCCCTGCTGGGACGATGAGCGCGCACACCGAGAACGGGAACACCGAGCCGCGCCTCGATAAGTGACTGTGGGCCGCGCGCTTTTTCAAGACGCGCCAACTGGCGGTCTCGGCCATCACCGGGGGCAAGGTCCAGGTCAACGGTCAGCAGCGCACCGAGCCGGGCAAGGTGGTCCAGGCGGGAACGCGCCTGATTACTCACAAGGGCGCCCTCGAGTGTGATCTGGTGGTCGAAGGCATCTCTCGGCAGCGCCGTCCGGCCTCCGAGGCCGCCTTGCTCTACACGGAGAGCGAAGCGAGCCGCCTGCGTCGCCAGGCACTGGTGCGGGAACGGCGGGACTGTGCGGGGGGGGGCAAGGGGCCGACCGAACAAGCGCGACCGGCGGATGATTCAGTGCTTCACCCGCAAGTCGGACGACTGAAGAGTTATCCGCAAATGGACGCAAATCGGCCGCAAAGGATCATAATTCTCTTTTTTGTCCGCAGATTACGCAGATTTTCACAGATTATTTCTGTTTTTAGGGTACTTTGAAGAATACAGTTTTCGCCTACAGAACACCTCAACAATCAATGGCTGAGAGGCCGCCTAAAAAGACATAAGTTACTAGAAAATCACCCCACGGTCATTCTATAGGGGTCTGGTTATTACAGAGCTGTCGGAGAAGCAAGCGACTTGATGCGAAATAAACCTGAGCTTCACTCGAAGTTGGCTTGCGTTCGTAATCTTCACTCAATCGACGTGCTCGAACTAGCCAAGCAAAGGTTCTTTCAACCGCCCATCGACGAGGTAACACGTGGAAGCCGGGAAACCCTGTTTGTAACGACCTCGATCGGGCATCCGAATTGGATGCCAGAGCCAATCGGAAAGCTCCGGGCCAGAATAACCACTGTCGGCCCGGATTTTTGTGATGGCATGAAGGAATGAGAACAGCTCCGTTATGAGCTGACGAGCCGCTTTCCCATCAAACACGTTGGCTGCGAACACCCGAACAATAATCAGACAACCCATGTATCGACAAGGATATTGCTTTTTCTTCCTTTAACGAGCTTGCCTCCCTCGAACCCTGATTCCAGATAGGATTCTGGGGTTCCCTTGATGCCTTGACTATCAATGGTGGCTGCCGTCGGGTCTGGGTTTCGACTTTTTTTCACGTAAATGCTGACGTAGCGCGGTATTGACTTCTTCCAACGTTCGATTGTCCGTCCATTTGTTGTAGTAACAGTTAACCAGCCGGTAAGGGGGAAAGTCTGTTGGCAGATAGCGCCATGGACAACCGGTTTTATTCAGATAAAAAATCGCATTCAGGATTTCGCGAAGATCGGTCGTTCGTGGGCGTCCAGTGGTATAGGGTTCGAGCTCAGCGAAAATAGGCTGGAGAATTTCCCACTCTTCATCAATGAGTCGCTCGGGTACCTGATAGGAGATTGAGTCTTTTCAGGAGTCATAGTGGAATCCGAAATAAAAGTTCTCACGGTGATTATACTACCAGAAAATCTGATTTTTATCATTAAAATCAATAAGTTGTTTTTTATACGGCCTCTAAACCCTATCTCCCTCTCCGGGACCCTAAAGACTACACCTCTGAAACGGTTATAAGGCTCAAACTATTGAAAATAATGCAAGACTTCTTGTCACGAGGATCAATTGGCATCGAAGACGTAGTTCCATTTCCCGAGAACAGGGCCGTGGCGAATGAATTTGTCTGTGATATCGAGGAATGTCTCAGAGCACTTTCGTCCCAGCTCGTAGACGGTATCGAGCAGGCGTGCCGCGACCGTGAGCCCGGTTTGGGTCTGGGTGCGCTGTACCGTATCCAGGGCGGTCTGGGGCGAATCGGGGATGACACC
>Ga0209782_1002333_pt1 | contig 10548 bp, 5 predicted proteins | sample WorMetmaBAHAMAS1_FD_187390 | JGI IMG/M metagenome (GOLD analysis project Ga0209782, IMG submission 187390) | Marine gutless worms symbiont microbial communities from Max Planck institute for Marine Microbiology, Germany - Inanidrilus... | ecosystem: Host-associated > Annelida > Digestive system >...
GCTTCATGTACAAGACTTAACTGGTTACCATATAAAGTATAAGTAGCATTTGGTACACACTTAGCCAAACCAACACGTAAATAAAAGCATTTATCTACAGACATTGTTAGCTGCCACTTTTCAGCCCAAGTACACAAATAGTTATTATGTATTCTGCTATTTGGTCATCGCCACAAAGTTGAATAAACTCTCTGTCTCGCCTGTACATTCTATGCCACACTACACACGTCATCATTATCACATATTTTGCCCCAGAATAAAACAATGCAAATAGCAAGTACAGCATGCAGTACATGAGCAACAAGGACAAGGCTCCAAAGGAGCACTTACTGTTGCCTAGAAATAACAATTAAAAACAAATACAAATGAACCCAGTAAATCATAGGCTACAAACAAAACATTAACATGTACAAAGCAACACATTATTTTAAGAACATTAAATAAAACGTCAAAGATTGATTTTGAGGAGAGAATGCCAATTTTTTTTACCAAACCAAAGTCAATAACGTTAGCTGGAAGTGCATTCCATACATTGATTACACACTCACTAAAAAAGTGGACTCGAGTAGTTGTAGAAAACTGTGGTTTGTACAATTTATATGGGTGACCACTTGTGGACAAGCAGTGGGTCAAAGAAAAGAAATCATCCTTACAAATGTCTACAACATGAAATATTATTTGTAGCACCACACGAGATCAATTACTAGATGCCTAAGTTTCAAGCTGTGCAGTTTGAGGGGGCGGAACCATTCTGGATATGAATAATTTCCGTATCTGCTCAAACGTTTGGTAAATTGCCGACGAACCCACTCGATAGCTTCAATGTCTTTAACATACAGTAGTGGGCGTCAAAATGACAGTAATGTGTTTTAATAACAGTCACACATAAACAACATATGCACATATCAGCAGTTTAATGTCTTGAGAAGTATATGCACGCAGGATAGGAGCTGATCACATATATGTGCTTTGTTAACAATATCAATTACCTGTGCAGTAGGTTATAGACTATTGCTGACAGTAATTCACAAATCACGAGTTCGAGCTAATACACTTAATGTGCAGTTATCATGGTACAGATGTGGTGCACGGATTTTAGTTCCTACGTTTAAGACACAGCATTTATCAACCGATATACCAAGCTGCCACTCTTGTGCCCAATTAGTCAAAGCATTTATAGCAAGTTGCAATTGTTGCAGATAAACATTATTTTCAATTTTAAGACACATTTTTACATCATCTGCAAATAGTTTCACCTTTATGTTATACTTCTGTAAGTTTGTTAATATAAATAAGAAACATAAGAGGACCAATATCACTGCCCTGAATGACATCACTTATTAACGGAACGAAATCAGACATTGCAGTTCTTACCTTGGTGCAGTACATATACCCAGTGAGAAATTGAATTAACCAATTCAACAAAGTATCGCAAATTCCGTAACTGTATAACCTGGTGAATAGTTTAGGATGAGACACGACATCAACAGCCTTGCTAAGATCCACATAGTTGTTCTTTAGATAGGATGGTCATAGTTCAGTCGTTAAAACACTCGAGTAAGTTTGTTGTAGTGCAGCAACCTTTACATAAGCCATGTTGACTGGAGTATATTATTTTTACACAAATGAGCATAGATCTATATAGCTTGTAGACGAACGCCTTCAATTATCTTACGTGCAGGTCTCATCTCATTATTCGTTTATTAGGTGCAATCACGATGACTCTTTTCTTTTCTATTATTTACTTGCTGCCATGACTGCTATGCATGACCTTCAGTAAATTAGGCCTATTCTTTTGTAAAAACTGAGAAAAACTTCAATTTGCCATTGCAGTGATACTTGATACTCGATATGATGTTGAAGTCACATGCATAGTGCAGTAACTTTAATATATAACAATAAGGTGAATTAGTTCTACATTTTCCATTCGCTTCGCATGCCACCGCAGTATAAAACAGCCTTTTTTAGCCGCACAGCCAGTTTTGGGCTTCATTTTCGAAACAAACAATATTATGGTGTTTTGACTTTATATATACACAACGAAAGCCTATAGCATCTGGTAGTACGTAACTCTGGCAAACTGTCAGCATGGCATTATAGTATAGGTAAGAATATATTAACAGTGAAATTACGTTTTAGTAACAGATGGCAATGCGCACATGCTGGTAACTTCATTCATAAGATCTCCAACTATTCATCTGTGACAGCATTTTGTTACAAGAACTCTTTCAAGTATCTTACATGCAGGTGCGATCACGATGACTCTTTTCTTTTCTGTTATTTAGTTGCTGCCATGACTGCTGTGAATTAGTGAATTAGGCCTATTCTTTTGTCAAAACCGAGAAAACTTTAATTTGGTATTGCAGTGATACTTGATACTCGATATGATGATGAAGTCACATGCATTGTGCAGTAACTCTTATATAAAACAATAAGGTGAAGTCTTTCTACATTTTTAATTCGCTTTGCATGCCACCACGGTGTAAAACAGTCGTTGCTTTGTTAGCTGCACAGCCAGTTTTGGGGTTAATTTTTGAATCAACACAATATCGTGGTGTTGCAACTTGTACATATACAACCTTGAAATAAGCCTATAGCAGCTGGTAGTAAGTAACGTTGGCAAACTGTTGGCCTGGCATTATAAAAATAGGTAAGAATATATTAACAGTGAAATTACGTTTCAGCAACAGTTGGCAATGTGCACATGCTGGTACCTTTCATTCATAAGATCTCCAACTATTAAACTGTGACAGCATTTTGGTACATGCTACCATGATGTCAGTCTTAAACATGAATACATGAATACACGAGTCTACAAATAAATCCAAAATACTCCCACATACTACAAAGTTATACACAACAACGAAGTGTGACATTATTAAAATAAATTTGTAAACTGTTTCACAGAATGCAGCATACACTCTGCAGAGATGGTGTTTAACATGGCTCTGTGCTGGATTCTTCTATACAGTTGACCTTGCCATTGTACTTTGCCATTGATATTTATAAGATAGTAAAGTGCACAGCAGGCACATTATTATAGCTGCTTCAGTACCGTTATTTAGTTATATGAAACATCACATAAAGGCTATGATACCAAATGCATGCAATTATCACGATATTAAGCAGAAAATGGTTGAGTGTTCCATGTTTTAGTTGGCAATTGACTTAGGAACAGTTTGTAATAAGCAGGGGCATCATTTCAGTCAACGATTGGAGGTCTCACCAATTGGCTCTGCATGTGAAACAATATGCGAACGGCTGACAATGGAGGTAAGGTTCTTGGTGATGGGCAGCAATCCTACTCGGCATCAGCTAGGGAGCCTGGGGAGTGCTGTAAGCTCCCCAGATCGTTGAGTCATGGGCCAAAGTCGTCTAAGTTTTCAGATGCACTAGTTTAGGCAAGAAATGAGTAACTTTTCACTGTTCTTGCATTACAAATGTGCAGCAGTCAATCACGTGACTGAGAAAGCAGCAGGCAGAGACTTCCAGACGACTACAGGAGACTGTGAATTAAGACTCTGGGACAGATTACTGTTCTTACAGACGTTTGGAGAACCCACATCCATGGATCAACAGACCTCAAGTGTTGTCTGATGGCAATGGGACACACGTATAAGCTTATATGTTGTATGTATGCTGATGCCAAGCCATTTATGCAGACACTATAACATGCACAGCTGTCACCATGTAGAATTTGAAATGCATTAGTGATAGTCACGGACAGCCAGCGAAATAACCCCGAAGTGATGTGGTCCAATTTCCTATCTTCTATCCACATATGTGTGGCTGCATTCCACAGCTGACTTTGCGATTACAGTTTATCTATAACAGACTGTTGTGGCTAGCTGCATGCGAATTAATGCATGCACAATTACGCATCTTTATTTTTGTTGATGCTGTAGTTAGCGACGTTTACACAAGCCTTCAAGTTGGAGTTGGCGTTATGGTCATGAAAACTCGTCCAGTTGTGGAATTTATGGTACTGAACAGCATCACTAGCTGATGGCGTAGATCTTTACGGGGTTGCTGAGTTGCTGTTCATTTAAGCATTACCTATTCGACACACGGATAAAATGCTGAATAAAGTTTTATGCAGCTTGGCCAGAGCAATGATGTTGGAAGGTTGTGGAATCTGTGGTGATGTTACAGTGTCTGAAAGCATTTTTGCCAGAAGTAAATATTTTTGTCAATTCTTCTAATGCTATAACAATAACAAGTGGTGTTCCTCAAGGTGGCTGTTCTTTGGCCAACTTTGTTTCTGCTGTGCATAAATAGGATTGAAGGCATTATGTTTGGCACTTCCGTTTAAGTGAAAATGTTTTCTGATGATAGGTTATATAGCTCTTTTACTCATTCATTACGAGATGTCCTAGACACCTAATTATGTTTCCATGTCTGGTTGCATAATGGCAATCTTCTGTAAACGAATATGATGATTATGACCTCACAGTGTGTGTAGCATGAATAAGATTGAGTCATGCCAGCATTGGTTCCAAAAATTCGTGAAAGGTTTGGCTGCTATGCAATATTCTGAGCGACTTGCATATCTAGGGTAGGGTTGCACCATCCATACTTAATTTAAGTAATCCTTAAATGTCCACGCATTTCAATGGAGATTCAAGGACTACAAGTTATGCATGGATGGTGGCATGGTGCAACCCGTCCTAGGTGTAGAATGATTACAGGTCAGACAGCTTAAATGTCTTTATGTTTCTGATTGTATACATATTGCATACTAGGGAACGCAGCTATAAATTATTTAAGAGTTATTTTTATGTTAATACATAAATATTTCTTTTCAAACCGTATTGGTGACATCTGGAATTCATTACCTATGATTGATTTTGTTGCTGGAAATGGCGTACGTCAAGGCTGTGTGGTAGCCCCTCACACCTGTGGACTGGCTACAAATTATACCAATCATCGTCATTTTTGGGTACAATGATAGGCACTGAACCGTTCACTGATCTGGATTTTGCCGATGATGTTTCCCTTTTAACCGAGTTGTTTTCAGTACTAGTACTGGCAATTGAGATAATGAATCAAGAAGCCAAATCCATTGGCCTCCAAATTAGCTGGCTGAAGACCAAGTTTCAAACTGTCATCTCGTCCTTCCCATTGCGCCCCTGTGTGCTCGTGGTTGGTAACAATGTCGAAGTTGTTAAGTCTATTGCATATATTGGTGTTGACATTCACTTACACTTGATCCACTGAGCATAATATCGGGAAATGCATTGCAATAGTGCACAACTGTATAGCTTCACTAGATCGCAATATCTGGCACTCTTTCATCTCTCTTTCTACAAAGCTACGACTATACTAAGCTTCAGCCTTCCTATCATTCTTATCGAGCAGAAACATAGTCTCCTGCTCAACAGCTATGATGATATTATTAGTAGCCACACCAACACGGGAGATGTGACGGTTGAAAACATTTGTTATTCACCAACATCCGTAAAAGCAAGGCAGCTGCTGTCAAAAACTGTACCAAAACCAAAATCATTTGCAAGACACATGTTAATTAAAGCTGATCGACTGCTTATGCGCGAAACGTTAAATGCCCCCTGATTACTGCCAAACAGACAATTCCAATGGACTGCTAATGGTCATTCGCAATTACCATTGGTTGAACTCAGCAAGCCGAGTTCTAATATTGACCTGCTCTGCACTACTGGTTTAATCGGGAGAGCATAAACAATTTTCACTGTTTGGCCTTGACCTTTGACCTACGACCTTGACCTACAATCCCAGGCTCGCCAAGGTCAAGTTCGACCCTCATGCCAAAAATCAAGGTCAAAGGTCAAACAGTTCAAACAGGAGAGTGCCCACACACAAACAGATGGACACACACACACACACACACACACACATGGACGCTACCGAAGGACGCTACCAAACGTATTATCGCCCCTGCTTTGCGGTTGATAATAAAACGATAAACCACACTAAGATTAACTGAAGTGATATTATGTTCTTTGGTCTTGTTTCATACTGTTGCAAAAGCTGCCTCTACTTGAAACACACTCTCTCTCTATAGTTGCCATGCAATAAATGTGTCATATGGTACGTTGAATGTAGTTATTCCATAAGTGTTATTTTCTGGCTTTATACCTATGTAAATCTATAGTGAACATCTGGGTTTACAAGGTGGCATACTCGTATAGAATGTTATGAAACCAAATACGATGTTACAGACAAATCTCCTTTACAAATCTGCATAAATGTAGCCCATGTGGACTGGGCAGAGGAGTGAGAATTAGTCATAGCTAACGATGACCAGTCAACATTTAATCAGTATGTGTGTACATAGTCAACAGAGTCATAATCAGCTGGTACCAATACTTGTTGGTTTGAGTGGATGGACCTGTCGTCTAGTAAATGAGCTCTACAACAGTGGCATTGCTCATATGCAAGCTTTGCTTCGGCTGGCAAATGTGGCAAAATGTGGGACTGATGAAGACATTTCTGGCAATAATTTCATCACAGTTAGCCTACGTAAGTTCTGCAGCAGCAACAAGGAGGTTAGAAGCATTGGCCTCTGGTATAAGATACACACGTAGCCACCAATGCCTGCTACTGCTTGATTGACTCAATTGTTGACACAGTCGAAGGCTTTCTTTTTGAACCAGAGATGATTTTATTTAGTGATGCACTTTACGGAGTATAGTGAAAGCTTCTTTGTCTGTGGCTTTATTGTCATCTTCATTGGTGCTTTGGGATTCCAGGAAGCTGGTGACAATAATATTATTTTTGCCTTTTAATCTGGTGGTGTCCTGAAAGGTTCAATGGATTTTGAGTTGCATATTTGGGACACTTACATTGTTTTGAGAAATTGAGACATTGCGTTGCCATTGGCCAGTGCTAATCGACTAAATGATATTGTTCTACAAAGATCCTCTGCTGGGTATATGTTAATGTAATTCTTCAATATTCTGACTTAATTTTAAAGCCATGCGAGAGAAGTGCAGATGACAGCCAATTTCTTGTTGGCTTTGGTAACAGTGGAATTAATATTATTTTGCTCTGAGCCTCTGGCCTACATTGACAGCAAACCTAACCAAACTGGTAGATAATGCTGATCAGAACTTTAAACTTTTGACAAACCAATGCATTCTGGATGCAGCACATTTAGACAGCTGTCATCATACAATTAGTGTCAGAAGTTTTGTTCTTGGCAGCATGGTACTGTCGTCATCAACCTTTTGTTTAGTAGTCGTATCGAGCTGTCTGTTGTCTACGTGCTGACTGCCAATATATTAAATAAATTAATGCTTCATCTGATCATGAGAGGGTGGGCCAAATTTAGTGACACAATCATACATTTTTGTTTATATAATATTGATAATATTCAAAATTTTTGGTATTTGCTGTCATCTTTATGAATGAAATTCTTTATTTTTTCACTTTATTCTGGATCCTTTCACAATACAAATAGGCTATTAGTAGGCGATCAGCATAGAAGACCCAGACAACGCTGCAAAAGAAATACGTCCCATTGCTTTTTACTTTTCACTTCTGCTATCCACTCCTTTTATCTTCATGCATTCTTGACGACATTAAATATTTTACAATCATAACATCTTACAAATACGGCAGTTTTGATAACAATATATATGTAATAAATTCTTATTGGTCTTGCCTGATTTTAGACTCATCAACTGTAGTTAGTAGGTTAATAGAGTTGTGCAGACTGGCTAGTCCATGAAAAAAAAAACAATCATTTGCCTCATATCGTCGAATTTATTTTTGAAGGAGTTTACACCACTGGAATCGATGACACTTAGCTGTGAACTATTCCATCTGTCAAACACGACTGGGAAAGAAGTAATGGTACATGACGAGATTACGTCTGACTTTTGTAATCTTTGCAGACGGACTACACGTGTAACAGCTGAATTTATTGTCAAGAAATTGGTGCAATTGCCTGTAAATGTTACAATTATCCATCATTGACCAACACTGGTACTTTGCATTCATATGATCACCAACTATGGATGTATGACAGCATTTGGGCATACATGCAGTTCATACTTGTGTTTGTAATAGTATAGAAATTACTTGAAAGTATGCTCATGATGCCATCATATGCTGCAAAAATATTAGCAAATTTCAACACATTTCTGCGACAGGAAAATACATGCTGTTTTAGAAAATGTGCATACAGCAGAGACAGTGTTCACAGTAGCCCTGAATTGGTGTCTTCATCAAAGTTTGCAATGAAAACGCAAACGTTTTGTATTTTAAACAAAGCATAAGTGAATTTCTTTGCGACCTCGACATACACAGTATTATGTGGTTTGATGTAAGTTTTACCATCATGGCATACTAAAGCATTTCATATGACTGTGCATCTGCAAGGCCTTAACTGCTAAAAAGTTGTCACTGACAGCGAAATTATGGTAAAAGTCGAATTACGGTACCATGGTTTCAGAGCTGACTTACAGACATGGAAGCATTGATTCTTACGTATCTTATCTAGTGATTGGCATTTGGCAGGCATGCACTGCCAGTGCCTCAAGTTCAGAATGCTTTGGAGCCGCTGTGTGAAACGGCGGTTTTTGCCATGTTCATATTATGTACTGCAAACTTTTGCTCGATGCTAATATTGTGACAATAAAGTGGTCGAATCCGAAATCAAGTGCCGCCTCTGTAGTCTGTAGCCTGATCTGAATTGCTACTCTGTAAATATTTTTATGGCGAGGACGTTCAAGTTTTGAGGTATGTTGCTTCACAGAAGTCGCAGTTATGTATGGCATTACTTACTGTAAATATTTTCGGAATTTATATTAATAGATTTTAGATACAGTTGCTAGTGCAATTCTCACTGAAATGTGCAAACTGTGATTTGAGTAGGAGGCAAGCGCTCTACCAACTGAGTTACACTCACAGGAGCAGCTGGACTTGCGTCCTCTTGATCTCCAGTCCAAACAGACTGACCAATTCACGAGAATCCACGAGGTCATTTCAACGTTTCGTGCATGGATACCGGTCTCCGCAAAACGATGAAATGACCTCGTGGATTCTCGTGAATTGGTTAGTCTGTTTGGGGCCTCTTAGTGGACATGGTCAATGTAACTAAATTCGTTGGACGTGGTGACACGTTGCGTAATTAAACAATGAATCTTTCGTTCACTGTGCATGTTCACTATTGACTTTGCCAAATATCAGTAATTGGGAAAATTTGAGGCTTACTTTGGAGTTTGGACATGCAAAATATAAAAGGCATTCAACTTCATATTCCGCTAGTCTGCCCAGTGGTGGCGCGAAGCTGTTTGCCGGCCGGGGCAAACGTCTATGTTGTCGCCCCCCCCCGCAATAAGATTGGAAAACGTAGGCCTAAACACACGAATTCGATGATGACGTTTATACATTGGGTGAGGTCAACTACCGTTAAGTCTAAAGGCTAAGCTGAACAAACAATCTTAACTTGGGAATTCCCTGTGTCAAATATGTATCTTTTGGTCTAAGCCTTTAGTCTTAGCCTTTAGACTTAGCCAAAGTTGACCTCACCCAGTGTCACAACTTAACTCAGTAAGTAAACCAATGTATGCAGGGACTTCTACAAAATTGGGCGCATTTCCCCCTCCCTTCCCCGTAAAATTAGGACCCCTTTAATCCAGCTAGAGGGTCTGGGGGAAGCGCGATTGTGGCTCGTATATTAGCCTAAGTATTCTACAGAGTTACTGTGATTAACAGATCAATTAGCACAATGTAAAATGGCCCAGTAGACAGCGTCTATGACTCCACTGAGCTGCAATAAAATAAGACTGTTAACTGACGCATTTCATTCATTCTTTATATACGATTAGGCAAAACTGACAAATTGACCCTTTGTAGAATTCCATATTTTTGCGTTTGCCCCTCAAAATGCCGTCCCCTGCACAGTGCCGTCTGGGGCGCATTCCCCTTCGTCCCTCCCCTCCCGCCGCCACCGAGTCTGCCGTCGCTTAAATCGAGGCTTCTCCACGCTGTTTGTCGTGGCTGCGACGTCGATGGTTGCATCGCCATCTCCACCGGCCGTCGCGCGTTGCCATCGTCAGTACAGTCAGTCCGCCGTCAGAAGTCAGTCGCTGCCGGGCCGGCGGCGACTGGCCGACGTGACCGTGTTGTGGATATGCGTCGTCGCTGTGACGACGATGGCTGCACCACCATCTGCACCATGCAGCTGCCCACAGCATTGGTCGTCACCGTGTTGCGATTTACACGAGCAGACCGCCGCCACGTTGAAGCCAGCAGTAGCCTAGTTTGTGTTCACGTGATTTTCATCTTCCAACTCTTGTTTACCTATTTGTCTAACTTCAGTTGAAGTGACCGAGTCAAAAATGTGCAGATTAGACCACTTCAAGCCAGGTCAAACCCTCGATCCCCAACTAGAACAAGAACCTTCGCATGCTTTTGACACAGCCAGCTTGGTGCACATTGGATTTTGCTGTAAACCGCTTTTTCATGAAATTGTTTAAAACCAGCAATATAGAAACTGTGAGATATTGTCAACAGATGTTCAATTTTAAGACACCGGGGGAACAAATAACCAGAAAAACTGAA
>Ga0209782_1002334_pt1 | contig 10546 bp, 7 predicted proteins | sample WorMetmaBAHAMAS1_FD_187390 | JGI IMG/M metagenome (GOLD analysis project Ga0209782, IMG submission 187390) | Marine gutless worms symbiont microbial communities from Max Planck institute for Marine Microbiology, Germany - Inanidrilus... | ecosystem: Host-associated > Annelida > Digestive system >...
CCACCTACCCATACCCCCCTCCCACTGGCGGCGGCGGGCTGTGCGATCCAGCCTCGAGCTGATTCTAGTTCAGTGTGTTGAGTAAGTGTCTGGCTGGTTGTTTAGAGCGTACGCATGCGACAAACATTAACGAATGCTCTCTGCAGCAGCAGTTCCGTGAAATCGTCCGTGCCAATCAGCAGCATTCAACGCCCGCCTCGTCAGTTGATTATTTGCTTATACGTCTTTCTCGAAACGTCCACATTTTATATTCTGAGTAACTAGGTCAAAATAAATCAGTTTGATCAATTTTGGGTACAAAAATTTTAGATATATGATTTTCAACCACGCTGTCATATTAGAAAACTGTCAGTGCTGTACCTTGTGAAGTCCGGAATGTATGTATCTGATCAAAGTCATGTGGTTTCCATAAAAATATATGTTGTTTTTTTAATAGCCATTTGTTTTGTCACACGGCTACTTTAATTTTAAATAAGTAACTTAACAGGAAGCTATTGGCCTGTTTAACTGACATCTGTATACTGGCTGTATTTTCGTACTGCAGTTGAAGTTGTTATTAGTATAGCAGCCACACCAAGAGGAAGCTCATTGTAGATTGTGTGGACTAAGATAAGTCATAATTCTGCCATATTTTTGGGGGGAAATCATAGCCAATGGAGACATTGGTCAAAGGTAAAGTGTAGTGGCTTGAACTGAACTTGGACATGTTTTTTGAAGTCGTAATTTGTATAAGTTGCCCCTTCAATTTTTTGTGATGGTGTCACCACAATCTTGACATTTGTAGTAGTAGTAGCAGCAGTAGTGGCGGTATTTTAGTGGGAACTGTTGTCGGAGAGCCAGCTTAAGGTGATCAGTGCCCTTTCTACCAGGTGTGTCTGGTTGCGGATGCAGAAATTATGAGTACAGGTGACTGCAGCAGGTGTGTTGAGTTGACTTCAGTGCTTTGACACTGTTGGTGGAGTGACAAGGCCTTTTGACCAGTATAAGGAACGGTGCCACTTTACACCGAAGGTTCTTTTTCAGGTCAAGTTGAAGAAGAGAGCAGGTGGGAAGTAAGTAAGTAAGTAAATATAATTTATAAATGCTCACAGTGGTCAGCCGAAGCCGAGTCTGAGGCGCAAGAGGAAGATGCTAAGTGGGCTGGAAGGTCTGAGGTGATGGCGGACAGTGTCAGGGCTGATACACATTCGGAGGGCTGGAGGGGAGAATTCCAGATTGTAGGCGCTGCAATGCTAAAACTACGGGTTTCAAACAAAGTACGGGCATATGGGATGGAGAGCAAATTGGTATCTTGACAACCTAAGAGAATAGAGTGGAATGACTAGCATGCAAGGCTGAAAGTAGATAAACAGGTTGAGAGGAATGAAGAGTGCGGAAAGTTATATTGGCTATTTTGAAATTGGAACTGGCTAAACATGGTCATTTAAACCTGAGTATTCACAGTAAAATGTTTGTATTTATGTGATTTGCAAAGTAGAGTATTTTGATGAACATAAGTTGTCTTTGCATGCACATCTTGAGAATCTCACATCCAAACTTTGCCAAGTTTTCTATGCATGTTGCAGATGGTGTGGTCCTTCTTTCGTCATGTTGAAATACATTATATACCTCATTTTGTGGATTATGTCATGTGTAATGGGTCATATGACAGCGTGATGCTATTGCAGCACTCTCACTGCAATGTTGTGCACAGGTTAATGCTCCTGCTGCATGGTATTGTGTTATGTTTTATCCCAGATGATGATAGACACAAAAACTAGACGAGCCGTTCATTGAAGGGGTACTAGGGACAGAGTATGCGATGCACCATTGCTTTGTTTTGGCTGAGGTAAGATTAAAGGCTTGTTATTACATTATAGGCCCGTTTTTCGTGACCTACCAGGTAGGTGTTTGGTATGTAAACATGGTAGTCACGTGATTAATATGTATATAACGAAATCTGACCGATCTAGCGTGAAAAATAAACAACTAACAGCCACGCCCTATTAGGTTCTGGTAGGTCACGAAAAACGGGCCTTATGTTGTATTTTGACAGACAAAAATTGCCATCTTCCCAGGACTTGATGAACAGTGTTGGTCCATCGTCTGGAGCGAGTCTGTCGCCGGAGTCCACTGAACGAGGTACCGCTTCAGAAATATTGATTGTACACTGTGTACACACTGTGTACACACTGTGTACACAGTGTGTACACACTGTGTACACACTGTGTACACACTGTGTACACACTGTGTGCTTCTTTTTACTTACTTGCTTGTGCACAGTTTCCCTCATCCTGAACTATGACTCAGCATTTCACTGTCTTAAAACCATTAATTGAGATCATCACAATGTCTTGCATAAAAATAAAGTAAAATAAACAGGACATCATGTAGTGCCTTATTATGAATCATACACAGGTATGACGTGTTAACGAGGGATCACACAGTTTGACCTGCGACCAACATGCTTATCCACAAATGGAATGAGCCATGCTGCGTCCTATTTTGTAGAGATTTGGCCTTTAGTAGGTGGCACGTTCGACTTACGTTTGAAAGACACACGTTCGAGTCCCGATAAAGGCGGTCACTATGTAACAACTGTGGGCAAGTTGTTCACACTTACAGTGGGGCAGAAGGCCGGCTTAACCAACTGACAGCAGGCACCTTTATAGCGACTTTGGGCAAGTTATTTACCTACACCATCTTAGGTCTACTCGGTCTTTCGTCATTAATTGCTGGATAAATTGAGTTCCGGCCATTTTAGGAAGGCCAATTGACTGCTTTTAGGCGGCGTCTCAAATCAGAGCTTTTCCTGTGATGTTTTGGCCAGGACTGTGTCTGACGTATCTTTGCTTGTGCTCGACTCCGAATGCATACTTTTATGCGTACTTTTGTAAAGTGCTCTTGCAGTCCTTTGGATTTTACGACACTATAATGTTACTCGTTTTATAATGATAATAATAATAATAATAATAATAATTAAGGGTGGGAGCCACTGCCTCTACCAGGTGGCAGGTAACTCTCTGTGATCCCATATGGCATGCAGGCTCCCATAGCAGTGAGGTGCTTGTAGCACAAACTGCTACACCTTACCTTTACCTTTTCACTTTGGTAGCTGTCAGATGCACCAGTAAACTGGGAAGGTGGAGGTGTGACAATGTAGGTGTTGGTGCCAATGACTCACTGGTCGGTATTCTTGCGTCGCTCGCTGCCGAAGCCACTGATGACATAAGTCACGACACGAGTCGCGACACGACTCTTGAAGACGTCGACGCCGTGCTGTCGCAGGTCGTGCTGCCGCTGTCGGCGGAGGATCGTCGAGAGATTGCGGAGGAGAGTTTGGAGATGAGTCAACGAGTCTGGGATGATGAAGATGATTTACAACCAGCCAACGCTGCTGCTGCTGCTGCTGCTGCTGCTGTTTATGATGACGATGTTGATGACATGTATGTATACTTCAAGTTGTGTGGTCTGATGGTGTAAGTAAGTAAGTAAGAATATTTATAAGGCGCAAGAAAACAATCTATCACAATGGTGTAATCATTACGTCGTTGGCTCGCGACTCAAGAGGTCGTGAGTTTGACTTTGTTGAAGCTGTCAGGTAATGACATCGGGCAAGTTGTTCACACACATTTATTTCTGTCACCAGCAGTATTATTTGGTACCTGTTATAGGGCAGTGATGTCATATGGGTTGGAAGGTAACCGTAGGTCAGGCATCACTCTGGCCATGCATTACAGACTTAATTGGTTTATCCACCTATCGGCTCAAGAACTAACCCTAACAGCCCACCAACACTCCTTGTTGGGTATGGTACTCCTTACCTTTATTATCGACCTTGTAGCAGGGGCGATAATACGTTGTCCATATGTCCGTCCGTGTGTCTGTGGGCACTCTCCTATTTGAACCGTTTGACCTTTGACCTCGATTTTTGGCATGAGGGTCGACCTTGACCCTGGCTAGCCTGGGATTGTAGGTCAAGGTCGTAGGTCAAAAGGTGAAGGTCAAACAGTGAAAATTGTTTATGCAGTGGTGCAGAGCAGGTCGATATTAGGACTCGGCTTGCCGAGTTCAACCAATGGTAATTGCGAATGACCATTACTAGTCCATTGAAATTGTCTGTTTGTCAGTAATCAGGGGGCGTTCAACGTGTCGTGCATAAGCGTGTTTGTATTTCTTTCATTGTCAATTTCGTCATTAAAGTGCCATGCATCATTATGTTAATGTATGTCTGCTGTAGGGCAGGTGTGGACCTAGAGGGCATGGATCTGTCATGGAATAATTCACAGTGGATCTCTCTGCATGGAGACGTAAGCCCCGCCCACAGCAGTGATGACTGTGAACCTCTGCCTCAGCTCGACGGACTAACGGACAATAAAAGTAAGTACAATAAGTAAGCAAGTATGTTTGTTCAAACGGACTTGCAGCTATACAGCTAAATAGATCAGTGCAACACACATTGATAAAAGCAGTGATAACACGCAACTGTGCAATCAGTCATTGAAATATGCATGCATAAAATACTGTGATCATAAAACTAACAAGTATTGTTGTTGTTATCAATTAGAAAATAAAAGGAATGGTGACTAGAGTGTTTAAGTAAGTAAGTGTGGCTCCTGAGCACATGAAAAGAATTAGTCGCAATGTGTCATAGTCAACTACAGTGTAAACGTGCGTCCTTTCGGTGCTGCTTGAAAAGTTGCAGATATGATGACAGACAGAAGGACACGCAGTGACTGGTAGCAGATAGGGAAAATTATGTTGCCAGAGTTATGTGTGCATGGAATTAAACATATCTTCTCAGATGCCGACCAAAACTGGGACAGGAAATGTAGTTTATAACCAAAAAAGTGCCAGCAATCGATCTATGGCTGCACACAGCCGTCTTTTTGGGAGAATGCTCATTACGATGTTATTTCACTGTGATTAAGCATGTGCTTAATACACAGATATTTGCTAAATGCTTTATGTTATTTTGATGTTTTATTTGCACATTTGGTTTATTTGACCCATAATACATTGATTATCTTGGGTGTCGTAGCAATGGGTTATATTGGGGCTACGAATTTACTGCGATTTTTGAGTGCATAGATAATAGCTGTTAGGTCTGAGTGTATGTATACCTGAGTGTCTTTGTGCATGTATGTGTGGAGTGCATATATATAACTATCTTTATTGAATGAACACATTTACAATGCCTGCCATATGGTGCCCCGCATCCTCTGTTTGGATACTACTTAGGCCTCAATAGAGTTTATCATTGCAAATGGTATACAGGGTCCCAATAAGTGCATGTATGTTGAAATGCACCAATGTTGGGATAGTGTTATAACACACAGACAGTCTTGCATGTATATGGGACCCAGACCCAGGGGCCCAACACTTGCACTGTGGGGCCACACATGATAGTTTTTCTATAATTTGTTTGACAGGGCGATATCTGACAAGGAAACGACCGCTAGGTATTCCGACAGTCAGTACAACGGTATCAAGTTCTGTGGTCACTACGGACCATCCACCGGTGACCACCAAGTCTGTGCCGTTGCCTCGTCCTTCGATAGAACGTGGTCCATCGTTGAGGTCCAGACCACGACAGTCGGCAACAGAGGCACGGTTTAAAGCGAGGCTGGCAGTCATGGGCAGTGAATCCGACCAAGTATTTCCACAGAATTTAGCTGGCGTTGAGGCTTGGTCATCCGCGACATATGAGGACAGGGCGACATCTATGCAGCTGTCGGGTTCCAACCAGTCGTCCTCTGTTGGAGGGATGAGGACTCCGGATAAAGACAAGCGGATAATGGCGCCACCGCATCTGTCTGCCGCTAGTTTCGTGGCACACGCAGCCTCTAACAGTTTTGATAGTCGTGCGGCAGTTCGACGAAGGCTTGGTGTAACCGGCCGGATGTCCAGACCGCCGGATTCGACGAAGCATCATTTCCACGGTCTGGGTGATGTGAAGGTCTCCATCTGTCCAGTAGATGCCGCCACTATCTCCACCCAGCCGAGTGTCGAGGATGTTCGCGGTACTCGCTCGTCCGTTACTCTGTCACCGACGCAGTTGGACAGGTCGTTCACGAAGTTGGTCGAAGGTCTGCATCGAATTCCCCGACGTCATAGAGATGACAATAAAGTTGTGGCGACGGCCGCGGTGCAGCAGGCGGCACAAAATTGTCATCGTCGAAGTCATCGGAGTTCTCCGACACCGAGTCACACTGGCAGCAGAAGTCGAAGAACGGACCATGACCGACCTGGTAGCGAGGAAGATGGTGGACTGATTCGTGTGGAAAGCGGAAATGTCCGGTCTCTGGTAAAGGACTGCGTTGTGGCGCTGCAAAGGTCACAGTGCATTGAGAAGATGGTGAAAGTGGCCGCATCAGAAACTAAGATTTTTAGCCATATGGTTTCGGCAAACAAAAGCAACAAAACTTTATCACTGTTAGCATCTACGTCGTCATCTCCATCATCATTTTCATCGTCATCGTTGTTAGCTTCAGCTGCGGTTAGATGTGATCAGCCACGTCACAGATTATCGCTGCGAAAATCTCCGCGATCTGACAGCAATTCTTCCAGTCCGTGGAAGGACACGATTTCAAACAATGTGCATATCGATAGAGAAACAAACTTATCTACTTACCATATTCTTGCCAACGACTCAAATTCTATCGGCCGTGAGAGCATGCAGGTGTCAGTTGTGCCAAAATATGCAAATATCAGAGATATTGATGACAGCAGGTGCAATATATCTCCAGAAATTTCGGCGATGACAGGACGTCGGCGTCTGAAAAGAAGAAAAGTTGGTCTTCAGTTGACTGGATCTGAGTCCAGTGATCGTGGCCATGGTTTTGGCACAGACGAAGATCCCTGCATCGTGGGTCAGAATATGCCAGATCTGGACAGAAGGACTGCCATCGAAGCAGATGTGGGTCAAAAGGAGGTCACGTCACCTCAGCCTGACCCAGATTTTTCATTATCAGGATATGGGAGAAGTGTATGCGAAAAAGCAGTGGCATTTAATACACATGTTGGCTCATATTTGGTGCCTGTGACACAATTAAAAGATTCCACTGGCAGCGAAGCAAAGGTTATGTTACAACCCGAAGCAGATTTCTCACCATCTCGCTCAGTAATGAAATGTGCCAAGACAGCACTGGTTAATTGGTCAGAGGTCACAGTGCAACCTGACCCAGATTTTAAACCGCTTGCTGAGACAACCAGCATCGAAAGTGATGAAGACAGAGATGTTATAGGTCGGTCAGAGTTCACGTTACAATCTTACCGGAATTTCCCGTCATCAGCAACATCTGTGAAATGTGCCGAGGCAACTGTAGTCAGTATAAGTCATTCAGACGTTTTACCACAAACTAATGTAGATTTATTATCTTCAGCCCCTGTCAGGTGTGTTAGTACTAACAATGGTGAGACATCAGTAGGTCATGCAGAGGTCATGTTAGAGTCTGACCCAGATTGTTTTCGACCTGACCCAGATTTGTCACAACAGCCTGCCGATGCTACTGATTTCTCATCTGACCTCTGTACAGACGTGATGTATCGCCTGGCTCTGTTTTCATCACCAGAAACATCCGACCCGGATTCCTCGCCTCCGAATCCCTCATCTCCGACCGACTCTTTTCCAGGTGAGAGCCAGATCCGGCAGCCTGTATTTGACCAGCCAGTAGGTAGTGCTGACAAATATCTAACGGACTTGAAAGTAACTGGAACATTATCGACCAAATCCTGTCAGTCGAAGGTGGACTTCGTGTGCCATACAAGTGACCATTCAGGCAACATGCTTAGTTCGCCATCTATTACTACGATGATCTCTGCTCAGAGGAAGTCGTGGGATGAACAAGATGATTTTGTGCGGGAATCAGATCTTGCTGCGGAGGAAAATGCCATGGTGATGGCAAGAGATGTGGAAGAGAGTTCCAGCCCGACGGATGATAATGGAGTTGATCTTGTTAGATGTGTGGATGTTACACAGAAGAACAGTGACCCAACACCAGCTTTTGACGAACCATTAAACAGAGTGAATAATAGCAACGATGATGAGCAAATGAACCAGTCCAAAAATTTGACTCTTGATGTTGCTGAAAATGCTGATGTTGGAAATGGAGAAATCGGCTCGACACGAGAGGAATCTTCCCTGAGGATGGCCAGCTGTGCCATGGAAGAAAGTTTGAGCAATTCTAGGAATGCGGTGTCTGATTTTGTTGATCATAATGACATCAGAAATGATGGCATCAGCTCAATGGCAAGTGAAAGTAAATTACTTGGTGAATCAGCCACTGACACAATAGAAGACGTCGTAGTTCTGCGTCCGGAGAGTTTACCACCATCTCGACACGAAGTGCTTTTCGAGCTTGCATCCTCGAGCCGAAATTCGCTGCTTCAGTCGGCACGCGATGCGTTCTGTAGTGATGCCAGGGATTTACCTTCTCATCCACGGTATGTTGTGACTTGGGGAATTTACAGTATTATGCATCATAATGTCACACAGTTAAACTGCTGTATCTGTTGAACCATATAAGTTATTTCAATAAAATTTGCAGGATATGTTGCCTGAATACTCACATACAAAGTATTAAAGTTTGGCTGAAATTAGTACTCCCATGGCTGAAATACAGAATTTTTTCTAGGGGATTGTTTTTTATTGGTGCACCCTGTAGATGCATTTATGCTACAACCCGATGGTTGGCAGACATCCGACAGAGTCTGCTTTCATCAGATGAACTAGTACAGCTGTTTCATTGGTTGCCGTTGTGAGAACACCGTAAACATTGGCATGGTAATATTTAAGGCTGTTACAATGGGTGAGGTCAACTTCCACTAAGTCTAAAGGCTAAGCTGAACCAAACAGTCTTAACTTGGGAATTCCCTGTGTTAAATGTGTATCTTTTGGTCTAAGCCTTTAGTCTTAGCTTTTAGACTTGGCCAAAGTTGACCTCACCCAACGGCTCTGCTTGATGACAAGTACAAGAAGAAGCCGTATTCAGGTTCACTAAAGAGAGTTGGTGGTGGTGGTGGAGGTTGTAATGATTATGAAGTAGTTAAGAAAGTTAAGTCCCACCCACCTAATAGCTGCACTGTAGTCCATGCCCTACTGCCTGCAGTGTTACTATGTAAATTGTGTATTTGGTACTCATTTTGTATTTGTTGGCATTGCTTTTGTTGACGATTTGATGACCACAAAATACTTTCAGATTACACTTAATATGTTAAAATACGTGTAAATATCTGATTAATTAATAGATGTTGTTATGCTGATAGGGAGGGAGAAAGCATTGGCCGAGGTTACGTGAGACCTACCCTGGTATGTAGTTCACTTACTGTTATTCCATTTATTTGTGAGTTTTTGAATCGTAATAACTATGTAGAAAATAATGTTTACATGTACTGTCATTTGTCTTGTAGCTGCTGTCCGATGTTGTATTTTTTGTGCTTAAAAACTAAAATTAAGTATTAAAAAGACTTTACAGAAAAGTCAGTCTTTTATCTATTGTTCAAGCTGTTTACTTTCTTTGAATTATGTGAAAATATATACGTTGAAATAAATGAAGCAAGAACAATTTAACTGGTGTTAAATGATGTCAATTTTACAACAGATTTTATTAAATGTTTGATAAAGATGAGCGAATTTAGGTTTATTTATGACAAATTAATGATGTTTCATTAATTTGTTTAAATTAGTAAAATCTACAACAGCCGTTCAGTCATGCTCATATTTTGCTGTTTCATTGCAGATCTCTGATCTACCAGATGCTGCATCATCATCAAAGCTTGCTTACTGGCAGTCTGAGGCATTGTCACGTGATCTGTCGACTCAAGTTGGTTCCCAGTCACAGCTGAATGCTCGCCAGCTGATATCCTGCCCTTCGCTGCTTGCTGCGGCACTGCTATCTGACCCACCCGTTGTTATGGTGCCACTTCAAAGTCCTCCGAAACGATCGGCAGTCGTTGACTGGTTACAGCAGCCGGATTATGGACAGCCGGTTGAGTCTAAAAATGCAGCTGTGAACAATACTGCATCAAAGAAAGATGCAGGGCTAGTACCAGCAGCCGGCAGTTTACTGCCCGTTAACTATGGACAGTCGGTTGGCTCAAAACACATTTGTGTGAATACGAGGTCAACAAAAGTAAAGTTGATTCATGTAGCAAAACTGCCGACTGAAACTAGCGGGTCAGAAAAGCCGAGTGTTCATGTAGGACAGGAGGAGAAGAATGATAATGAAAGTAGTAACTGTACTAGTATTAATACTGCTGGTGATGGTGGTGACGTTAAAGGGAATAAGAAAAGTTTGCTGCTGAGACGAGAATGCCAAGTCTCGTTCTTGACTGATGCGGGAAAAACCGAGATCAACTCGGCTGGATTACTGGAGGATGACAGATCAAACTCTGCAGATGAAGTAGTTGATAACAACTACCCAGATACTGTGGCTGCCAGTGATGATGATGATGATGATTTGCAGAAGGCGGAAGAACAAAGGTCTTCCTTGTCAAACTCAACGTCAGTTCTTTTCTGCACTCAGCCCAGTGCGAGTGGTCGATCTTTACCAAAGGCCTCGTTTAT
>Ga0209782_1002335_pt1 | contig 10545 bp, 13 predicted proteins | sample WorMetmaBAHAMAS1_FD_187390 | JGI IMG/M metagenome (GOLD analysis project Ga0209782, IMG submission 187390) | Marine gutless worms symbiont microbial communities from Max Planck institute for Marine Microbiology, Germany - Inanidrilus... | ecosystem: Host-associated > Annelida > Digestive system...
CTGTTGGTTTAGTTTCCCGAGGTACTGGTGTCAGTAAGCCATCATAACAGTACTCTTTCCTCTAGAAGTCTGGTTTAGATAATGATATCTTTCATTATCTAAACCAGACTTCTAGAGGAAAGCACTACAGCTGGTCGGTTACCAATCATGAAGATCATCACACAAAGAAAACAGTTCGTTAATGTATGCCATAATGTCAACACTCTGACTTTATTATTAGAATGCTATACTTCAACTTGTACTAACTGTTAATTTTGCTAATTGAACTATTTTACTTTATCGTTCGATGTCATGTCTAGAAGTTGTTCTTTGTAAACTGTTTTATACGAATATATGATAATACAATATGATGAAAACGCTCAATAAGAAACGATTGGCATTCGTTTTGTGCCATTAACTACTAATGTTGAAAAAAATATAACTACAACTCCGCTCCAGCCTCAGCTCGTGCTTTGCAGGAGCAGTCCAGCACTTCACAACTTTACAGTATAGATAACAATTACCGGTCAAGTTCTTAGTTTCTTCTACAGTCAACATAAAAATCATGTATATTATGTACACAGGTAGATTCTTAATCACACAGCAAGAAATGTTAATCACAAAATCTGACCGCGGTTGAGCCTTTGGCCAACAGCAGCAGAGCATCGCTTTGCTGAGTTTGAAATGAAAATCCGATAGAAGCATCTTGTGTGAGATTATGACTGCCAATCTCCACGTAGCCAGACTCCGGGAAGCCAAGCACAGTAGCCTACAAATCCATACATTCATTCATTATACTAACAGCCTGACTCGCAATTATTTCACAATGCTCACTGATTCAGTGGTACTAGCTAGAAATCAGTCAAATAATGTTTGTTCAAATACACTACATGCCGTTGAATCATTACAAACTGTACAAAAGGTATATTTTAGATTTTTCACATTGTGCAAATTAACAGAAAAATGCCATTTTAAAACTGATTTATGGACTGACCCTTACATTTTAGTCGCAGATTTCGTAATTAGGCAAAAAACAGCTAAATATGGTAAAGAATACATAAACACGACAATAAATCAAAATTATATCAGATAAACAAATTGTTTCATATTATTGTTCTCAATATTTCTGTTTATCTTTCTTACTTCCTGCACAAGTATTGAACAGTAAGTCTGCTAACTAATACCGGCAGGCGGCAGCCACGATACATTCCAATATAAAGTGAGTCTTCATCTTCAAGGTTAATTTTAGGTCTTCCTCGTGAAAATGCTTCGATCTTCCGCATACATCCGATAAAACTGCGCCGTGATACGTTGTATCTGCAACGAGAAAATTGACAATCGACTTTCAGAGTTTGAGTTTATCGTCTCATCAGCCACGAAATATGCACACAAATACAGACGTAAATCTGATAAGTGATAATGTCATCAACAAAGTAAACTGATTTGGTTACCAATAACAGTTCCACAAAAAGTTCCAAGTGTGTAGTTCAGTTAATATGTGACTATGTACCATTATTAGTTCTGCAGACTTCTTTTATAATTTATTCTGTGCCTTTTTTTATCTTAACTTGTGTGTTTATGTTCACTGATAAGCAGTACAAAAAGTTACAGAAGACAATACGAAAAAACCAGCTCAACCGTGAAACTAAGTAACTTGATTACAAATAATTCTCTCCCTGAACAGAATAATGCAATGTCAACAGCAAACTGTACTGTAGTTATTAGACAATCATCATTAATGGTGTAAAAACAAAATATAATAGACCTGGACGTGTAGACATTCTTTGGAACACCAGCAAAGAACAGCATGCTATCACGAAGGTCCAACGTAGCTGGACCATCGCCCACTGCAGAGCCCGGCACAGTTTCCGTGCCACTATTAATGACAACCAGCTGACCTGCAAGCATGCACGCATACGTATTCATCATCAATATGTTCCATCATAAGCATGTTCACTGAACTCAAACTTTAGCTTCTAAAAGCAAAACATTTCTTACTGTCATGTGACAAACTAAACATGCTATTTTCATTGGCTATTTTTCAGTCACAATATTTATGAGAACATGACATTTGTCAGAATGATTACCCAGCACAGCACATGGCCACACAACTGCCACAAATGTGAAAGTTTAATGTCATGCGTTGCATCCTGTCAAAACATGACGTTCATCATATCAATAACTGCCTACAAATTCACCTGATATAAAATGTGACATTTACACAAACTTTAAAAACTTACGGAAAATGTGTTAACAAACTGCTCATTGAACTTTTATTTATAAAAACTGCATCAAGATTAAGAAAAAATGTTTTTTTAAAGTTCATCAGCAGTAACAGCCCAGCATACTTTCTGCAAACTTAATGGCCACCAATTTTGAATTTTAAAGGTGGTGGATAAGCCTTACTCTTAAAATTCTAATATGCCACTGAAATAGTCAATAGCAATTAATGCTGTGAGTAACTATATTTGATAACATCAATAACACATAATAATAATAATAATAACAAAAATAGTAATGAATATAACGTGCAACCTTTGCCTTTTACCTATTAACACAGAGACGATAATGACAACATAAGGTACGGCTTCTGCAATGAGATTACCTTGACGTCCTCTTCGTTTTGCTTGTACTCCAGTCCAGTTATTGGTGTTGTACATGCGCTCTGTAATCATGACGGCGTGTGATTCACGTCCAATGCCAAATTTAAACACGACATGGCCATCTCTCAACTCAACCGACGTGTAGTCACCCTACAACACACACATAACCTGAAAAAAGTTTTATGATGTTTGAACACTTAACAGCACATCAGAAACAACTCTTACATAAATATATTTTCCACATCTTTATACACTTGAATATAATACAGATACAGTTAACAGACTTGAGAGCTGCTCCAAAATTTCCCAGGATTCCAACTCATACAAAAAATACCAGTCATTCATTTCTTTTGCTCTGTCCCGCTACCACACGAAATAAAATGAAATAAAAGAATTTTAAAATACCTCTATAATTACTTTCTTTCCTATTTCACGATCACTTATTTTGACTGAATATTTTATTTTAGCTGCCACATACAATACAGTCTGTTAACTTACTTTATTCTGCAATACTATTGTGCATTAGTGTTGATCTTAGTTGTATTGCACATGAATGCTAATTATAGCTCTTAACATATTTTCTCTCTTGTGTAATTGACTACCATAATGTGCAATTTATTTCGAGTTGTGTATGCAGCTTGGCTATCTAATCCCTCGACTGTAGTCATCAATAAGCCTACTTACTTAACTACTTACTTAAATAATTTGGTCTAGTATTCTTTATCCTGTCTGCGGTATAATTTTGCAATTATGGCATGTCACGCAATTGGTATTATTGTTCGTTATTGAATTGTAACTGACTATATAATTTTTAGTGTTATTTCTTAGCCGGTTAATTATTGTAACTGTAATCTGTTTATATTTTGTGTGTGTAACCTTGCTATTCCATCTATTGATCACTATGTTTAATAAACTTACTTAATGGTGTGGGCTGACTTGTATAATGACTAAAATAGCTATGTGCGTTATATACTTCAATAATGATATACCGTTGCATCATTTGCCATGAAGAACAAGAGAGCATCTTTCCACATGGCCTTGAATTCAAAGAAGATATCGTATTTGTCGGCTGCATAACGGATCTGGGTGTGACTGGCATAACCAGTTCCATCAAACTGGTAAACGCCTGATTGAAGTGTCTCTGTTATTGGCCTGCAAATACAGCGCTAACGGTACCGATATACTGAGCAAATGCAAAGACTACGCAGTTGAATTATCAAAAACTAGCAGCAACATGTTATATAGTACAATTCCACAATTTAGTAAATATCAATACTCAGTACATATAAAATCAATCACTGTAAATATACTCCAAAAAACAATAGTTCATCAAGTTAAAAATCAAACTGTAAGTTAATAACGGCAAAAAAACGTAAAATACATAACACACTTGTTAACAAACAAATTAACACAACATAAAATATGAGAAACCGTTCACACTAAATAAACATCAGAACTGCAAAATATAAAATAATAATGCTGACAAATAAATGTAATTCAACAGGCATAAGTATGTAATGCAAGCAACTGCATTAATTAAAAAGAAACTACAACATACACAGCAACGCAGCCATGACAGTTCCGTGACTGGACAAGCTGACGGAAGTTAAAGAGACCGATCGGTCTTCCGTCCAATTCAACGTCACCGATACAACCATCAAAGGTCATGCCCATTATCTCACTCGGCGCCTGAATCACAGACGTATATATGACAACATGAGCTTGGCTGGTTTATGTTCAACAATACTTTCAACAACAACACCCGTTAACGGTCCTTTGTCCAGGTCTACCAGGATGAGCCAGTACCATAAAAGTATAACCAGTCTGGATTTACTGAAGAAAGAGACAGTAAGTGGCAGCAGCAGCAGCTTAACCATATTCAAGTCTGCATCTTGGTGTAGACAGATAACCATGCCAAGACTCCACTGTTTAACGATAGTTTCAGCACAAAAAGATTAAACCATATCTATGGATAGAAGACTGAGCTACGTAACAAATGTCGCATGTGACAGCAAACGTTTTGTAAAATGTTAAAATACACTTCAACGACCAAGTCTTTCATCTTGTCCGTGGCCTCCATAGATTGATCGTTGCAGCCAATCACCATGACACAGTGATGATAAGAGATTAATATTAAAATGTTTTTAAGCTATTAACTGATGGCATGCAAAAGTAAAAAAAAATTAAAAATCACTTACAAATAGTCACTATTAAAATATACAAATGATGAAAACTGACAACCAAATCTACAAAAATTAGTGATCATATCTGACGTGGTATCCAGTGGGCAATCCGCCGATGAACAAGTCCATGTCTTGGTTAAGATCCATGCGGGAATGAGTGGGATACGACTCGGCCAGCTCAAATGTGCCAGGCTCAGCATCGGACACTTTCTGTACCATCAGGCGGCCAATGTCACCGATCCTGTGACAACACATTGCACTTTATTTTCAAACAAAGCAGCAGACCATCTGGCTCGAGAGTAATATCTCAGTATCTGTGTAGCCTGCCATTATCCAAGAATTTCCTCTGAAGAATATGACATTCCATTTTAAAGCCCATCCTACAACTAATCTGCTGTTTTACTTCAAGCGAGATCAATATGGTAGACTGGTTAGAGAAATTATATTCAATTAACATCTCTACAACAGAAAAGTAAAAAAGAGTGCCGGCAACACCATAGAGAACTCTCGTATCTCTCCCCGATCCAAATGTATTAGCTACAATTAGCAAAGAAATGCGAGCAGAAAAACATGGCTGCAACAAAATTTTCAAATTCTTAACCGGAGGAGACAGCAACCACAGGCTGTTGTGTAGTATGGCCATAAAGTAACAGTACAGTAGCAGTAACAACTCTACAGCTACAAGACTCTTAACAGAATAGCTCAAAAACTGTTAATTATTTCAACAGTAGTGCGACACAGACCTCTCGGCAACGACCCGGTACCACTTGTCACGTTCTTCAGCCTTGCTGTCGGCAGACTCAATGTCCAGCGGATACTCGATGGGCGTGCTTCCAGCTCCCAGGTTCCACACAAACCGCACTCGGCGATTCAACAACTCCAGCGACAGAAACTTTGACTAGAAACACACAGATGCTAGCAAAGATTACTGCTCCAACATCGTCAATTAAAATACGATACAGCTATGAGTGATGTATACTAGAAGCTACAATGCCACTGTCAGTGCTTCAGGGTCTTGCATCGAGCCTCAGTTCTCTACATAGTTCCGGAGTCAGATCTCTAGCCTGAGATTCATCGAAGTATTACTGGCATTATACAAATTTGTCTGTCATTAAATGACTGTGATATATTCAAGGGTCAGGCTCCTGGCATCAAGTGTCGACTGCTGACTATGGTGAGCATTCAAAGTGTCTTTAACATTACCAAATGTGCAGTAATTCTCTCAAATCGTCGAAGTTTGCTCCAATTTACAATCAAATTTTAAGAATATTCCGAGAATGTCTCATGGAAGCCAAAGTTTGATCTGAAAAACAGGCATCAACCATTCCCACATCTCATACAACCTTAAGTGTAACCTGATTTTCTCTCATGACTGATGACATTAGTTCAGGTCTTCGGACACAGAAATACAAATACAAATAAATACTCAAAAATAAATAAATACTCAATACAAATAAAAACATGGCACATTGTTTTTATCACAAAAATCTCTTAGTGATGCAAGTTATTTCATGATATATCTATAGTTCTCCCATCTTCAGTACTACATATCGCAGGTGAGACCGCTTATATTATCTACAATTACATGTATTTACTTATAACTAACTTAGTTATTATTACTATTATTATTATTGCTTATTATTACTTTACTACTATATATTGTAATATTTTATTTTAATTCTTATTTTGTGTATTACTTAATTTAGTTCATATCAGTTTATATTATTTTACCTTTTTATTTGTAGGAAACTGTGAAAGAGCTTGCATGCTTCACATGACCTGTGAACTCATTATGGCAGAAAACAACAGATTACCATCTTTACTCACTTTATCCACAGACCTGCATACATGAGTGGTACTGGAAGTTAGCAATAAGTCAAGTATAACTGTACAGGGGTTAAATGATCTTTACTTACACACACTGCTATTTCGTTATTTGTTAGTAGATTACTGTTACTTTATTATTAACTTATGGCTTCTATAAGTGCAGATTCTCTGCCTGGTTGTCATGCCTAACTGTGTGATTTTATTGTGTTTTGTTTTTATTGCATTTGGCGAATAAATGAATTAATGAATGAATTACACACATTTGCCATATAGGCTGCCCTACATTGTTCGGAGTAGCCAGATGGAAGAGAAGCATGTTCTTGTGTGTGGCGTTGGTTTTAAACGACAGCGTCACAATGTTCGTGAGGCTCGTTTTCTCCGGCACTGCATACTTGCGAACACAGCCACCCTGATGGTGCAGTGAAGTCTTTATCTACAACAACGTCCAGAACCACTCGATCACAAACAGGCTACTGTACGCTGTCGACACAGAATAGCTCTACCAAGTCTGTCGTTATCTGAAATGATGTGATGCTCATGCAGTCTTTACTGAATCAAAATAACTCGGCTACTTGCTGCAAACACTCACTGTAGGCATTCACTGCACACTAGAGATATTATCCGGTTACTGTTTAACTGGTTTCCATTTTTGAAATTGGACATCATTTACTGAGTTAGCCAGATGGTTCCTGTTCTTGCGAGACTTGCTATCTACTGCTATCATTGTCATCATTCTTATCACTTGAGCAGCATGACCACTGCTTGCCTCAGCAGCCCTACAATTAAGAATCCCTTCCCCTCACCCCTCACAGACCGACTGCTACTAGTGATACTCCGACAGACTGCGACGGTAATCTTAAACCGCAGCCGGTTTCTCACAGTGGTTGTCCCACGGACTCTAGGTAACTTATTTAGAATGCCGTGGCAAGTCTTATACAGCAGTATGGTCATGGTGTGCGTTAGGCAGTAGCAGCTGCTGTGGTGCATGTGACAAATGCCACTGGATGTTCAGACAGACAAGACGTCAATACCCAAAGTCATCAGTGGGAAGGCTTAAACTATCATGTCGGCATCGATGACGTCACAAACGGAAACCGGTTAGTAACCGATTTTCACTAAACAAGAACCATTTTGGCTTTCGATCCAGTTTTAACATCCTTACTGCACACCATGTATACAGCAAAACTTCATTATAATAGACTTGTATATAACAAACACTTGGTTAATATAACCATCTTTTTTGGTCCCAGATAAATCTCCATTAATTTCAATGTATAACAATACAACGAAAAGAGACTGTAATGTGTGAAACTTTCATACCTGTTTTCCAGACCATAGGCTTACCATACTTGTGAAAACTCTCAGCTAGCTTGCTTAATGTTAAATATACAAAATAAAGATACTCGTGCACATGAAGATCCAGCCAGATATGCATGTACAATACTGTACTGCACACCACACATGTATCTTGCAAGACATTCATAATCAAGTTTGAATAAAACGGACTTCGGACAAAAGGGACCTTTTGGGATTATTATCAAAAGTCCATCATAAGAAAAATTCCTGGATCTGGCCTGACAGCACAGCAAACAGAATATTTCTAACACTAAAAATTATTTAAATGGCTGGCTTACGACAACAAAACTGGACAAAAAAGACTACGATAAGAAACTTGCAAAATCTGCAAAAAGCAATCAACATTCACAAATTTTTGTCCAAGAGTAACTAACTTTTGTACTACATAAACTGATTCACATCACACAATACTGGATAGATAACCTCTGACTAACAGTGAACAATTTTAGCAAACTGAACGCCCATGAATTCATCGTCAGCAAAATGTTACGGATGAAACTCATAATATAAGTGTGACACTGACGCTAGCCGCCTGAGCTCTGGCCTCGCCAATGAGCCGCTGCAGTTCGAGGATGTTGTGGCCGATGTCTTCTCCAAGCTGACGCAGTCTTGTCGTCTGGTTTGACAGTCTGTTGGTGCGTACGATTGCTTCATCCACATTACTGCTTGCTGCATAAACTGCCAACAACACGTCACCACCACCACAATGGTGAACAATAAAATTATACATCTCTCTGCCAAGTTTAATAAAAATAAACACATAACTGCCACGCTTATTTGATTTTTCCTAACTGACTCTGGCAAATCTGCAAATTCCAAATTCATCTCATACCGATAAGCACAAAATCAGATGCCGAAAAATAATGCACCTTTCACAAAATGTGCACTGCAGTTTGTAAACAAGACATGTTAAGCTTTAATGTGTTATTATAATATGTTATTTTTCTAAGAGAGTTTAACAGAAGAGTTCTTCAATATTGCACGGGCAAAGTGTCAGTTGGAAGATAAAATATGAATCTCGACACTGTGTGAGCACAGACTGGGTACAAAAGCCATTACTACAGTATATTCAGGGTTCTCTTCAAGCACATCATATAACATTTAAGAAAGACAGTTCAGTACCTATGTTTGCAATCGGAGTCAGTCCCTGATCTGACAGATCCTGCAGTTCGCGAACTTTTGGCATAACATTCTCGCTCAAGTCATTACTGACGTAATCAATGTTCTCAATTATCTGGTTTGACCTCGACTCCAAATCCATTGCAAGGTCTCCAACACGCACTGCTTCATCCGCCATCTCTACAAATTAAATAATAAATAAGCACCAAAAGCAACTGTTTTATTATCTGCACCATACTGCAGGCCACAGATAAAAATATATATATATAAAATATCTCATGGATAATGACCTTTACAATAATAACCAAACCATTAACTCTTAATAAATGAAAAAGCATAACATAACTGCTTCACTGTATTTCTGAAACAGTGTTTTAACTTGTGTCACTCAACACCGCTTGAATGTGGTATTAATATGTTAACTTTTAAATTTTACTGACACAAACTGCTTGCTATGCAAACTCTTTATCTAAATGCAAACACAACAGTACATTTTATAAGAAATAAAATATTGTGTACTTAAGATAACAACATGCAGCACAGTGTTACATCATATAACACCAGACTATATGAAATAATGTCAAAAAGTATATGTATATGTTAGTTACGACACCTCAATGAAAAACAGAACTGCAGCGAAAGCTAAATGCAACACATTACTGCATCTTAATGCCGACCAACCTGAACTCAATTCTGGAAGTCCATCTCCTAGTTCAACCAGTTCCTCCTGAATTATTTTTATATCTCGTTCTGTCTCAGTCACAATAGTTGTTATCCTATCAAGACGCTGCTGGGAACCTGTAATATGTAAACAACACAACAGTACAATGGTTACTATTACTCAAATCATTTTGTATAACCAGCTAACTTTTCACTCCACCCTCAGCGGAATAGCAGAGAACTGTGACGAGTGATATGTCTGCATGTCGGTCTGTCTGTCTCTCTGTCTGTCTGTCTGAATGCATATCTCAGGAAACACATGTTCAAACTTTATCAGGTAAATTTTTTGGCAAGTTAAGTATGGCTTTGTTCTCCTCTGGCAGCACTGTGATACATTGTGCTTCCAGTTTTGTGGATGATGTCATGTTTGTAGATAATGACCAGGAACAGGTGACACAGAAAGGGTGTGCACTCAAAATAACTCACCACGGACAGCACAGGTTTGGGGTCAGAGTTTGATGTCTACTACTGCCTTGTCTGGCTGACTGACTAAGACAAGGATCTATGCCTACTCAATATAAAAAAAAGTAATTTCAATGAGGCTGCCTTTTCTTGTACTGTTCCAGGTTTTGTCTCGTTAAGACGAAAACCTTTAAAAACTGCTCTTCTTCATCCTCTTTCTTCCTTTCACCTGCACTCCCTTACCTCCCTTTCCCACCTACAACTCCCTACCTGGCTCACAAATATGAAGTCAAGGTAATGCTCATCTGGGCTACTGCTCACCTGGATGAACTGTCAGTCTCCTTGCAGTCTCATTT
>Ga0209782_1002336_pt1 | contig 10544 bp, 8 predicted proteins | sample WorMetmaBAHAMAS1_FD_187390 | JGI IMG/M metagenome (GOLD analysis project Ga0209782, IMG submission 187390) | Marine gutless worms symbiont microbial communities from Max Planck institute for Marine Microbiology, Germany - Inanidrilus... | ecosystem: Host-associated > Annelida > Digestive system >...
AGATTATATGTACATGGCTCACTAATCACAAAAAATACAATACTTCATTTTGTAATTTCCTCCATTACGCTGGCTTTGTCTGGCTGTGTCAAAGCAATGATCTATCTTGTATTAGCATCCCAGGTACTTGAACCGACTCACATGATGTGGCTAGCATGTGTCTTGTTTGTTCTGCCCGAGGACCGATACGATTGTTGAGAATGAATCTTTAGTCAGAGACAATCTTGTAAAGGAAGAATGACATTTACTGTTAGAACAGATCTTGCTACTGATTCTGGACCGCATCAGGTCCACTGTAGATCGATCGGTGTCAGTCTATTTTTGTAGATCGGCGCCGGTCCAGTAGTAATAATAATGTGTTGATGGCATGTCTCCTTTGACACTGGCCCATGGTTATCAATGTGGTTGATTGTTCTACATACTAAATTTGATCATTACAAAGATACATCCGTACCAGTGCCATCAGTCACACTAGAGCAAAATTGGATTAGCAACTAATTACCACCACCTATGGCTGGAGTGGAAACACAACACATTTTATCACCATTCATCACTACTGGACCAGATACTGACTCGGCCAGTCCAGGTGACATAAAATTATTTAATCAGTTGGGTCCAGTTTTCGTGGATCATTCTAAGTCTAATTATAGTCTGATGTGATGAAAAAGTTGCAGGAATGGGGGGGGGGCAAAAAGACTGTGAGCCACTTTCATAAATAGAGTACTGTAGGTACTGACAAGCAGGATGCCTTTCCTGTTGCTGAGTCAATACTGTTTAAGCACCAAAGCCCCTGAAGCACTGATTTCAACCAGGTAAACTACCCATCAACATCAGACTTAAATCCCTTCTGATCCACAGAACGGACACCATAGCCTTAATGCATTTCAGGTGTGATACCAGACTTGTAAATAGCAGTACTAAAAATGGCAAAAATAACCACAAGTAGCAACCATTAAGTCTAACATCACTAATGTACTAAGGGACATTCAAAAAGTTTGTATTCTGGTATAGATGGACATTATAAATTTAACTGATACTGGAGTCACTGATTAGTACATCTATCAGTACAATATTGCACAATTTATTTTGGTATAATTCTTTGTGTACTTTTGTTCTGCACTTTATTTTGCCATGGTAAACAGACAACGTTAATGTGGAAAAACTCGAAGTGTGAGCTTTAGTAAAGTATCTATATTTGAAAAAGAATGATGCCATCAGAAATGCAGAATGGAACTACTCCCTCACCCACCATATTTGCCAGACTTGGCTCCAAGTGACTTCTGTTTATTTCCTAAACTGAAAGAATTCACGATAGGGTGCAAATTTGCTGATGATTAAGATGTTTTCTGTACAACAAAACTGGCTAGAAGAGCACAACGAACAATTCGTCTGCAACGGAATTCGAGCTTTGGGGATTTGCTGGACCAAGTGCATGTCAGCTGCAAGATACTATAATGAAAAGTGACAAAATATTATGTACGTAAAAATATTATGTACGTAAACTGACTAACAGTTTCAGAGTATAAACTTCTTGAATGCGCTTCCCTCATAGTTTTTTTTTATTGTGAAAAACTGAATATGATGCTCTAGTTACCTCAAAAATTGGAGGGTTCTTTGGATGCTCGTGGAAGCCTCTACCATCACAGTTGCGTACAAAATCCATGCCAAAATCTGGTGTCAGGTAAAAATACCCAGTCCTACATGACACACTGTACAGTATGTACACAGTGGAATTTTATACAAAAACAGATGCATATCATATAAAGCAAATCAAAGTGGATGTACATTGTTTGTCGAAAAAAATAGGACAATAGACTGCCAAATGCTAACCGATTTTCATAATTCTTTCACTGATAGACCCACGAGTAAATTTGCTATAGTCATTATTAAACATTCCACTACACCTTAAACATGTAGCTACACTACCTTGTGAAATCTCCGTGTTCAAAAATTGCCATGCTCAAAAACTGAGTGCAGCAAACTGCACTGAAAGACTCAGTGCCACTCAACAAAATCAGAAAATACTTGTTAGTTTGCTATTTGTTGATAATAAAGTCAAAAATAATCTACATAGTAATGTAACAAGAGCAAGAACAGTATCTGTCCATCATAAGTGAGTTATCTGGCCAGTTCTTTATCTTTAATAGGCAAACAGGGGACACAATCAACCTTTTTAACTTGCCAAATGTTCACTGATTTTTTTTTACTTTTTTTCACTACCAAACTTGCGATAAATAGATATTGAAGTGATAGCTGAAGAGACTACCACACCTTAAATGTGCTGCTATACTACCTTGTAATTTACAATTATAATTAATCACAACACATCTTTCAGGTTGTCGATATTTGCAGACCGTAATATTTTCACAAGATAGTGTAGCTACACCTTTAAGGTATGGTGGGATATTTAATAATAACTTGCAAATTTACTAGTGAATCTTTCGGTGCGAGAATTTTGAAAATTGGTAAGCATTTGGCGAAGATACAGACAAAAGTCCAGTGTCTTGGTTTTTTTGACTCAGTGTATATACTGATGCTCAGGAACACCTATAATGCTTATCATCAGTTAAGCTATGGTAGATGTAAGCAATCCACTGTAGGCAGAAAACTGAGGATTAGTCAAACAATTTTAAACTTCTGTGCATATTCCCCAGGGTTATCATTATTATTCTACAAGATCAAAATGAGCCTCATATTCTGCAGTGTTCAAAATACTGACAACATCTGAATTTAACTTAAAATCACATAATATATTAACAACAAATATAAATGTCAACGATTCACCATTTGTACTGTGTTCATGGTTACAGCCACTGCAAGAGTTCATATGGTTCATGTGATAAACCCAGAGTCTAGACTTACCAGATGACTGCCAGCTCTCAGACATAGCCAACTGGCTTCAGCTGTGTGTTTAAGACTTCTACTGTTGACAACTATCATCAAAATTTATTATTATTATGCAGCCTGAATGCTGGTACTCATATCACCCTAGAAAGTGGAGTCTACCTAGGCACTGAATAACACACAGCATTGCTATTCTGAAATACAGCACACCAGATAGGACTGAATGGGAAATATACATACTCGTTGAACTTAGGCGAGCAGACAATAGCAATTGCCTCGGGAAGCAGCTTTTGATACGGCCAGTGTGTGTGTTGATCTACACTTGACAGAAATGCAGTTTGTGTCGGATGTGTCTGTACGTTCATACACACATACCACATCATCAGCCACAGACCCTGACCTATTCACAGTATTCAGATTACAACTGAGACTCACTACTGCTTTCAGATTTTTGTTAAAATGTCCTTTACCAATGTTTCTCCCGCATTAACTGGATGTCTCCAAAATGGGGATAGGCATAACTGGAGTAGGCTCTTACAGGCTGAGTGTCTTTCCTATCATCCAACCTTCAGTGTCAGTTCAGTATATGAAGATTTCAATGAGCTTCTATGATAATGTTGACATGTGCTGATGTCAACCCAAAGACTAGATGGATGGCAGGTGTCGACTCAAGTTAACAATGAGCAGTTGGTGCTTCAACATCACTCACAACATTGATAACAGTCAAATGATCAAAACTAATTTAGTCTTAGTTCACTCTAACACTGTACTTATACTGTATACAGCAAATAATTACAGAGAAAGAAACTGAATATTGTGCTTTCACTGAAATTTGTGCTGTAATTACGCTGACCAAATCTAGCAGTAACTGTAAAGCATAAGTCTGGTGAAATCTGTCTGTCCTATCTAGCAGCTCAGATACTCACTATAACTCACCAGAGGGAAGCATCTAATGCAGCCGGTGCACATTTAGGCCCCTGGAATATCACCTCTGCACAAGTTCCCTTGTCGGTGAGGAATGCTTGTGAACTGCTGTACTCCATTTACTTTACTTGTGTTTACTTTACACTGGTATGAGGCCGTTACTTGTATTCAGCTACATACCCAAACTATGAACTCAGTAAACTGTTTATATTTATATTATTCAATGTGTATAATATGTAAATTACACAAGTGATATCAAGTTTTCAATCAGTCAGCCCAATAACACCAAATATGTAACTGTTGACTGTGTAAGTTAACAAGTTAACAGTATCATTACAGTAGCCGCATCCACAGTGCATAAAGCAACGGTCTGATGTCTGCTATTTATTCTCACGTTCTTTCAGTATAGTACAGACCCTTGACATCAAGATATTCTCGTACTGAATTACCCCCAATTATGCCAAATCACCCTGATTTAGGGTCGTCCTTATCTTTGGAATATGTGAAGCTGGTCTTCAAATTATATACATGTACAGTATATTAATGATAGAGATACATTCATCCAAAAGATGGGATGGCCAGGGTCATGCAACAACACTATAGACAGCCTGTTAGAAGTTTACAACTACACAACAGTAAGAATTTTCTTTCAGCTTACATGAATCCAGCCTAATGTTACGAGATTGTGTTTGTCTTGAAAATCCGCTACAGCTTCTTCGTTGCTAATATCACAAGAGTCTGTGGTACCAGTCTGCTGTGGAATTAATAAATGTGATATATGCCATTGGCTGTTTTTCTGCAACAACATCATCACGACAGGAATGTAGCTGAACAAACTGCAATAATTACAGAAAAGCAAAGTACAAAAGATAAAGGAAGCGTACAGCAGTTTGTGCTAAAGTACCCATACCACTATGGGATCAGAGTTACCTGCTACTCAGCAAGGCAGCACTCCCGACCGTGACCGGCCGGTACTCAATTTATCCACCAATTAAGGATTAAAGGCTGAGCAGACCTGAGCCGACACAGGTAAACGACTCAGCCAAAATCGCTACAGAAGTGCCGGCTATACCAGGTGCCAGCTGACTAAGCTTGCCTTCTGCCCCACTAGGCACAGTGGGTGCAAACAACTAGCCCACAGCTGCTACGCAGTGCCTGGCGTCAGCGGGATTCAAACCCGTGTCAATCATAACCGTTCAACCTCCCCGCAACACTCGCTCCTCATCACTTGTAACTCACTCGTCCACCTACATCATCTTCTCTACGAATTACTGATTGCTCTTTTCGATATGCTTCACCACATATCTGGAACCCACTTCCTCCTTCACGGTGTCAACCTCATTCCACCGCTGACTTCTCTTTCTACTTCCATCATTTCCACTGCTTGTGTTCCATCTCTTTCATCATCCATAACTCCCTCTCTCTTTCACTCCAAGCTTAAAACCTATCTTTTTTATATCATTCCCCCATAGACTCTTTTCTCTTTCCCTAGGACTGACTCCATTGCTTCTTGTCTGCTTCCGGTACTTCTGAGATTTTTTGCTTTTGAGTTTCTTGTCATTAATTTTTCCGTTATGGTACAGTGCGGTATCTAGATTAAGCTGACTATAGACAGCTTTTGAGTGCACTATTAATATTTCATTATCGTATCGTATTTAGTCCCTTCTGTCACATCAGCAGGAGGCATTCAGTGTTATAAACTGCAATGGACGAACTGATAACACTTGCGATGGTTGACATGCTGTGGCCAAAATAAACCAGAAAAATTGGCTAAGTTTAAAGTTTAGGACAAGGTATCCTTATTTTGAAGATAGCTGAATGCCCTTACAACAAGCCTAGGTATGAAAATCTGAAGGTAGATTCTGCCCAATCCAAGCAGCATGATGTGCACTGCATGACAAAACTGTGTATGACATACACAGCAGTGACACACACAAGTATTGACAAGTTATTCGTTTAACCAGCATTCTTTTCTAGGGATACTTCAGACTGGGCTAGGTCCACAAAACAGAACTTCTATAGATTATTGGAGCAGGAATGCCCGTCCTGTTACCAAAACAACACCGCCAAAGCACTTTTAAAAGTAAACATAGGAAGAACACAGCACAACAGAAATCAACTAATGTGCAATGATAATACACACCAACTTGCCACAGAGAATACCACATGTTTCAATGGACTTCACGCTGTTTGCCATTGCACGGTGCAAAAACAATGGAACCAGTTCATCGGGAACAAAAACTGTCTTCAGACCAGCCTCACCAGTACTTGTGAAATGGTCGATGAACGGCTTACATGTACGATCCACTTCAGGCCGCCTGTATACACAAGATATACGATAAATTAGTGCACTTAACATTTGCCTCAAAACTATATATCTGTTAGCAATTTAAAACCAACAAGTATCAGTGTTCAAAATTATTAATCACAGCACTAGTGACTGCTACAAAACATACGTTAGGGAACTAGATGTAGGCTTTAGATCACGACTTGGTATCGTTGGCTTCGGACCAACATGAACCACAGAAGTATATGACGGCGGAAGAACGTCCGGTAACGCAGAAGGTGACACATCGATTGATGGCTCGGCATCTGGAGGAGCCGAAGGCATTGTGGGTAATGATGTTGGCAATGTTTCCGGCTCTGCAGGCACTACTGCCTGTTCTTCAGTGTTTGAAAGTCGATGCAGCCGATCCAACTGTTCCTGCTCTTTCAGCTGCAGTTGCCGAAACTCATCCTCAGTCTCTCGCAGCATGTTCATCTCGTGCTCCTGCCGGCGTCTTGCCTCCTCCTTCAAGCGCATCTCATTAGCTCGCTGCTGAAGCTCAATCAGTTTCTTCTGCTCATCTTCACGACGTTTCTGTATTATAATTACACATACAACAAGTAATACGAGAGCATAGCACTGGCTAGCATGGCGCGAAATGATCCGCCCGCAAGCAGCACGGCGGCCGCAGTGCGCGGTAAAGTGGGATCGGAATTTGAAACCTAAATTAGCTACAATGCGCCAATGCACTTCTGTCACAGACGGACAGACAGACGGACACTGGCATCATAGCATAAGTGCGAGATGTATATATTACATCTCGCGCTAAAAACACTGTTCAACAACTCTGTAATTTTACATATAAGGTTTGCTGCAAAAGTTACTATAAAAATATGAAAAAAAAACTGCATCTAAGAAAAGCTTTCTAGTCATAAATCACTCACTGCATAACATTTAAATAACAATCAAGAGACTTTTTATCGTAAAGGAATGTCAACTGTATTTTCTGTTAAATGGAATGCAAAATGTCAAACAATTTTGAAAAGACGCTGCGTTTTAGGGGTGGTGCCTTCCGAACAGGAACAGCGTCTCTTATCTCAATCACTTCAATTGATGCCTATATGTACGATAATGTTTACTTATTTATTGTTGTAGCTCAATGATGTCAATGTCATAATCTTTTGTTGCTGCCGGGTGTCGAAAAACCCAACTAGAATCGTGTAATGAAGTATATCTTTGAAAAGTGCAAAGAATAAGGATTCCACTGATACACACTGTCTTAATTAAAATCTTATTAATTTTTCTCACACAAATCGAACATGTTTTTCCACCTCTAATACGATTGAAAAACCCACAAAACTGATGGGCATCAAAACCCTCAAACTGCCCCCTACCATGGGGGATCTGGACCCCCATCTAACATACCGTTCCTCGGCCCGACCCCACTCACCATCCCAAATGGCAGCTTGATCATTTCACACGTTCTCACATAGCAACGACATGTCTCCCACTTGTTATAATGGGCTGCCCCATATCGACCCCCAAACTTGCCCCTTCTTGTGGGTCGATTAGCACCCCCATCCAAGAAGCAGATCCCTGGACCAAACTGATCCACCAACCGAAATAGCATCCAGATCTGCTCAGCCGTTTTTACACAAATCACCAGACACTCAGACAAACAGACATGGAAAAACTGCTGAAAACAACCCACACCAATAGGACGCTTATGCTCTAGCGAGATGATGCGGCCTAATACTATCATCAACATAATACTAATTAACGCAGCCACTATCAAAACTAGTGCATAGATTTTGATACTGCTGTGACTTGTAACAAATGCTTTTAGTTGTAACATCAATAAACAAGCTGTGGCTTAAAAGACATTAATTTTTGAGTGCACAGACTCAATATAGATAACAGCATGTTGTATCTTGGTGCTGTTGTGTTGTACACTGACAGCATTCAGCAGAAGCACTGCTGCTGTGAGAACAGAGGCCAACTAGACAGTAACTTGGCATGGTAGTTCAGAACTATAGGAAACGTGTAAATAGCCATCATGCCTGACAGTGAGGCAGTGGCTGAACGAGTGAAAATGAGTAGCGAAGGAAAGATGATTGATGCTGCACTGAGACATGCCACCCACATGTAGCTATAATATGCATTATGCACAATGCTATTGGTAGAGAAAAGTAACTTCTGCACAGACTATTCCTCTTTTCATCATTAACAGAAGTTTTACCATCGCTAGTTTGTACATAAATTAAAATGCACTGAAGCAACAATCAGGATAACTACAGCAACAAATCTCCATCAATGCCAAAAACAAACCAATTCGGCCAGTTGTTTTTTCTGTTCAACGGTGTATTTTTCATTTAGCTTCTTTTTCAAGGCTTCAGCCTTTGGAAATATAAGCTCCAACATCTGTGACATAACATAACAGTACCTCTGTCTTATTCTTATACTAACCTGCTCTCCAGACTTATATATAACATTCAATAGCCAATAACTAATAATTAACTAATTACTATCCTATTATTTTACACTGTGTCCTAGAAATGGAAGGCTTGATATACTAGATGTAACTTCGCCATATACGGACCAATTCAAAAAATTCTCACCACCTAATTCAGCAGTAAATTCTCAGCAACAAGATAATTATAAGATCACACCAAAAGTTAAATGCATTACTGCACTATATTGTGAAATATTATTGTTGAAAAATTGCCATGATTATAAACTGAGTGAAGTGGACTTGCATCAAGACTCAACTGCTCAATGCAACTGTCAAAAATATTCATTCAGAGATGTTAGTCATCATTTAGTTCACCGACAGAAAGCCACCAAAAGACACAAAATGATTGCATGCACACACACAGTAATGAAAAATATTTTGGTACAAAAAAACCTTTTGCACATGAGCAACATGCATTCAATTCACTGATGGTTTTGGTGGGCAAATTATACCAATCTGAAGCATAACAACTGCTGCTGTTACAATAGTGGCTGTCCACCCACCATATGTCACACTGCAATGCACAGGGTGTATGAGACAATCAAATTTCTTGCCCAGTTTGAGTTACTGATATATAAACCTCTTTCAGTACACATTAAGCAGTAAATTTGCAATATAAAAGTTAAAGATCACACTGCATCTCAAACGCATTACCATACAGCTTTGTGATTTAACATTAATGAAGTGTTTGAAGTGTTTCATATGGTAAATTTTCTTACCTTAATATTTCATAAACAGCTAGTGAAGCCAGTAAGAGCATAGCCATTTTCTTTTATACTGTTAGACACAGTGGATACATTGCATATGCCATTCTTTAGTCAGGCTCTTATCATTACTAAAGTACATTATAATCCACTAGTAACTAAGATTTTGATGTATTTCTTCACAGACACAACGTTCACTAGCAAAGTTGGAATCATCCAGAATTAATTGCTACACATACATAACACCTGCTCCAGAGAGGATCTTCATCTTCAACATAAACACAGTTCTCTGGGACAGAGATCTATTAAATTTAAAGGAAATTGTCTGTGGAACTCTCTTCCTGAGTCTGTTATATCTACCCATTTTTGGCTATGCACTTAAAGAAATACATGGTTCAAAAGTCTACTGCTTTGTAATTTTGAGTTTATGTTATTTCTGTTTATTACTGTCTTGTCTGAGATCATATTCAGTTATTAGCTGTGCACCAGTCCCCATTGTTTGTTTTTTAATCCCCTTGTCTTTAGTGTGAATTGTTGCCTGTCTGTCTTCTGTCAGTAATAAAGACTAAATACATTTATTACACAGGTGACCAGCTCTGATGGTGTTTACTGTCTGATAGCCTTCCACTGTATTACATTTACTTTGTCTGAAATTGTTTTTTTATATTGTGTAAAAAATATCTATCTATCTATAAATACGATTAATATAAACATGTTCAAAATATACAGGTCACCAACGGTTAATAACAATACTTTTACATTACCTTTCTCGTATTTAATTTGTCATCCTTTGATGCATTTTTGTATGTGGGGTGTTTGGGTAACTTTTCGATAAATAATCTGTTAGCACAAAACATACAGCAAGGTTTGTAAGCCCAGAAATACACTACATGCAATTACTGACTTCTTTTTACTTCTTAAGACTGTATTTGGTTTGACAGCTAACTCTTAACGAAACTAAAATAAAAATGAAGTAAAATACTTTTAAAATAATTTCTTTAATACTGTCAATAATATAACAGGTGTATATGCTAATGCCAATGGATCACGACACTGCCTCATGCAAAATCGACCATACTGCACTCCACACTGAGTGTAATCATCAAGCAACAAGCATCGGTCGATAATGGAAGCACATTGCTACACAAACTGACAGCTGTCAGTTGTTAGTAGATACGTGCATTGTGAAGCTCAAACACCACTTGCTTGATTGGTTCTTGACATATGCAACAAATACACAACAAGTTAAACCGATAGAGCTTCAGCCTTAGCAAATTTTTTGTCTACCACGAGA
>Ga0209782_1002337_pt1 | contig 10542 bp, 4 predicted proteins | sample WorMetmaBAHAMAS1_FD_187390 | JGI IMG/M metagenome (GOLD analysis project Ga0209782, IMG submission 187390) | Marine gutless worms symbiont microbial communities from Max Planck institute for Marine Microbiology, Germany - Inanidrilus... | ecosystem: Host-associated > Annelida > Digestive system >...
CAACAGGCCATTACAGCTATTATTTAACCCACAAATGGTATGGTATATCGACTCGGCTACTGTCACTAAGGTTGCATAGTTTTCATTCTATAGATGGATTTTATTTTTTTATTGACAATGTCTTTCGTTTTCATTAAATTATGGTATATCACCGTACTTGCAGTACCAAGGGGATGATTTCTAGGTTTCGGAATCGCGTCAAACCTACTTCAACGTAAATGTTGTTTGATGTTCTTACTGATTGAACTCTATACTTTGCTGCCCAATGCCCACTTTCCCCTCCCCTCTCCTTGATTTTTGTTGCACATGCCACTGTTTGTATGCTGGTGATGACATGTTTTTTCTGTTCAAGTTGGCCTATGATTCAAATCTCTAGACATATTGTAAAAATTGAAATAGAATTTAGTATCCGAATTGTTTATGCATCACTTTAAATGGGACAATGTATATTAAATCAGTAGTTTGCTTGCTGTGAAAGAAATCATGTAAATTTGGTAAAGTATTTATGAAGCTGAAAGAAGTTTTCTTCTCGTTACAGATCGATGATGTGGTATGATTTATTCGTATTAAATGATTGAACATTGTTGTTATTGGTAGTGTTTTTGCATATAATTATGGAAGAAATTATTTTTCGTTACTTTAAGTGCAAGTGGTTTAATTTTGTGTTGTACAGCCACAAAATGAGTATATTGAGTTGCATCGGAAGCGGCATGGTCGACGTATTGACTATGAGGAGAAAAAGTAGGCTGTGTCTAATCGACATTGTTTAGTATTTGAGCTTGTTAATTTTGTGTATTAATGTCTTGTACTGTTTCACTGGCATTTTATATGCAAACTGTTTAAATATTCGTGTAAGTAGTTTTTTTGTATTGTTTGTCATCTGTATGTTGGTTGACAAAAATATTTTAAAACGTAATTTAAAAACTTGCTGATTTATTGTAAGGAGTTGTACCACCTTTATGATTGGTCAATGACAGTGGCAGTTGAGTGTCGTTGAAGTTGAGCATGCTATCATTGCCTTTGGGTCAGCAGGAAGGGCCGAAGACGGAGGCCTGAAAGGCCGAATGTTGGGTGGGGTTCTTGGGCAGGGGGCATTGAGTACCCTCCTCACCAGCTAGAGGTCTGGAGGAGCACAGTAAGCTCCCCCAGTGGGGTCTGGGGCAGAGCCTCAGCCTCTCTGATGCTTTGTTGCATGTTAGAGGTGCCAGATGGTCTCTCCTAAAACTTAATTTGATTGGGTTTGAAACAGTTTAATCTCATAATCTGATACTAACATTTTGTTTTTTTCTTCTCATGTTCCACTGTCGCTCTTCTCTCTGCCTACCAGGCTACCACCTTCCTTCCCTTCACATTTCATCTCTTTGTCTCCTAGTCTGAAGAGACTTTCCGACACTATTCACAATACATTATCATAATTAGCAAGATTGATCATAGTTTGTCTATACTGAATAAACTTAGGCATACAATATATTTAATTTACACAATGCATGGCACTGGTGTTGTAAGTTGTAACACCACAAAAAGGATGACCATTGACTCCATGGCTATAGGTAACATACACAGAAAATTTGGTGAAGTTTGGACATGTAGTTAGTGAGATGTGAGCAGCTCATTAGAATTCTTTGCTGCCCTACCAGGGCAGGGTAATCAGATGATCAGCATCATCTAGCAATGTACATAGGTATCCAGTTGCTCTTAATGCTGTAGTAGGATGCAGTACAATTACTAGCAGAATAATCATTTTCTATTTCTGGATTTAACTGATGTGATTCACAACATTTAGCAGTCACTGTTCACTTAGAAATGCCCCACCAGAAAGTCTATAAAGCCCCAAAAATATAATGAGGCATGATTGCAGGCTGACCATTGCCTGTCTTAATTCCTTTCGGCACATACCATAAAATTTAACGTCTGCAATAATTACTTAAGCTGCATGAATGCTGCATAATGTTTGAAATTTGTGTGTTAACAGCAGATAATTGTTTCAAAATTTAACAGATTGTTAAATTACAGATTCTGTGATTACTTCATTGTCACATGTTACAGAATTGCTTAGAAATTGACATTTAAAAATTAAAAACAAAATGCAAAACTGTGCAGTAGTAACTTTAACTAAGCCCTGACGCGGTGACACCTTGTAACAGTTTTCACAAATTGGCATGAATACATGGATGATTGATGCAGTGAAATAGAGAAAAAAAGTCAAAATAATTATCTATTCATGCATGCTGTTGTAAATTTCAGGCGGAAGAAAGAATCAAGATTGCCGCATGAATTATCGCAGAAGGCTAAAAAGCTTCGTGGAATCAAGTGAGTTATTGAATGTGTTGTGGAACTACTGCTGTTTTTGATTTCTGTTTAGTGCATAGTATTTGAGTTGCTTAAGATCATATTTGGTCTCCATAGGAGAGCCTTTCACATTTTTTAAAACGAACATTTCACATTTTGCTGACTGAATTTCCTTCTTATTACCAAGCATCGATGTAGACATGTATCAGTCAATAACTGAAATGTTTAAGTTCTTAGTAGCTGTTATATTTAATCTGCTCTTAAACAATTTTGTTTTGTATTAACCAGTCAGCAATCCCTAAGATCTGCTACTTCCAGTTTTTGTTTAACTGGTTTTTAGCGCGAGATGTAATATATACATCTCGCGCTTATGCTACAATGTCAGTGTCCATCTCTGTCCATCTAGCCATGACGGAAGTGCATTGGCACATTATAACTAATTTAGGTTTCAAATTCCGATCCCAATTTACGGCGCATTGCGGTCGCGGTCCATACGGATCCAGCAGCTGACTCCGGAGGGATGGGTTTTTGCCCTTTCTGCTGGTTTTATTATGCCAGTACTTCTGTCTACAAATATGTTCCATGAGGAACTATTTTAAGGATCATGTGACCATTCTAATGTCCAAGCAGCTATACCGATGTATACGTACATAAGCATTAATGTCAGTGATATCGTTCTTATTATAATGTATTGTACAAAATTGTCATGTTCATTTTTCTCTGACTTGCCCCTAATGTAAGGTAGCTATGTCAATGATAATGCCTTGTCTGCATGCCAATGATGGATGATTGAAGTGAACAGCAGCTCCATCAGTACCCCTCAGGTAAGTGATGCATGGGCACCTGTCTGTCTTCAGTTCAGCAGTGCTCTGGCCGAAGCCCTGACGTCTGGTAGACATGCCGTGTGACTAGGCTGTTGTAGAATATGTTTTACGCGTAACGTAAGGCAACTTACAAAGCATTTGTTTTACGCACATTGTTCCGTCATTGAATAGGCAACAGGCATGCTATGTTCCAATAATTCTTAACAACTGTTTTCCAGGTAAATATTGTTTAGCTGGTACCCCTTAATATTCCTCCTCCTAGTCTTGTAGCAGAAAAGAACTTCTGATGATAAATTGCATGAGTTTTCTTCAGCATATCTTTCCTATCAATCACCTAACCAAAATTGTCGAACCATCGAAGGGAACACAACGCAGTAGCGTGACGTTGGCTTAGCCAGTAGCCTGGTTTTATCCTGTTTTCAACCATCACTGGACTCATCATGGAAGGGGTGTTGCTTCCTATACACCAGTCTCTCTGATGCCAGTGGTCATGTATTCATGCATGTGTGTTTAATGCTTCTATGGATTGCATGTGATAGAGCAAAGTTATATAACAAGAAGCGACATGCCGAAAAAATCCAGATGAAGAAAACGTAAGGCTGTTTATCTTTATCACTTGTGTTTGTCGTTACTGGTAATGTATCATAATGTCAGTTACTTAATAATATTTATTAAACCATTTGGTATTGTTAATAGTTGATGTTACTGGTACTATTCTTATTTTTTAGACATATTAGATGACTGTACCTCACTGCAGAATAGGTTACTACTGAATGTGTATATCTAAGCTTGTGTAGATCATAATGTGTTCATATCATTCAGGTTATTGGGCCCATTCCATGGGGCCATAGCGGTCCCCTCTGTCACGCGTTGTCGTTGTTGTTGTTGGCATCGTCGTCATCGTGGACATCGCATGCCGCCTGCGCTATAGCTATAGCTGGCTTGCGACAGTAGCGACACCTGGTGAATGGCAATGTAACAGCGGCTCGTAGTGGGGAATGGGCCCAACATTTTCAAATGCTTTTTTGTTCTTATTACTACTGCTTTCAGTTTTTTTGGCCCTCTTTGCTGGAGCTAAGTGAGGTAATCCAGGTGGGCTGGGTATTGCTAAAAAAGAAGCTTGGACTGTTACTAGCCAGATGCTTTTTCTGTTGCCCAACTAACAACATAATTTTTGTTCTATGCAAAAAAACACTGAAGAAATCTCTAGTGAGATGAAGAAACTTTTGTCACTAACACAGATGGATGATTGAAAAGGAATCAGGTCAGAGGAAACAGAGTTGTTGTGTTTAGATGTAACTCTGTAAATACTTTATCTCTCTCTATCTGAGCACAGTACAATCTGTTATTTTGATACTGTGAGGTCTGGTTGCACCAAGGCTAATTAACTTTTATGTTCACTAGATAACTGACCCTCTCTTTCTGACATCGTCTGACGACCTCGTTGTGCCGCAGACATGTCAATTTATTGTCGACAGCTTTCTCTGTTGCTGCACCGGTGATGCACCCTCGGTCTTCTAGTAGAGGGTTCAATACAAATGCCTCTGTTACTGTTATTGTTGTTGGCTGTCTTGTTGCGTAATGCGCTTTGTCATTTTTATGAAGCCGAGTTAAGCTGTGATTAAATTTAACAAGGCTTGTGCAACCAAACCTAAGCCTCATACAGATATGAGTGTTGCGTGATGTAGGATCAAAATGCATGAAGAACGCAAGACAAGACAGAAGGCTCCAGAAAGTCGACTGGAAGGTCCGGTACCTCGATACATACTGGATCGTGAGGAACAGACTCGAGCAAAAGTGCTTTCAAACACCATTAAACAGAAGCGCAAAGAAAAAGCGGTAAATTCTTGAAACATAACTTGTTTAAACTGGTATTTTAACGTTGTGAGAACAATTATTCCGATGAGTGGATGTTCGGAAAAATAACGTCTGCTGTCTTTATCGTGCTTTTTTTTGCTATAGGTAGAGAACTGGTTTTGTCACAGCCAAAGTATATGCTGCAATAAAACTTGGTTACAGTTTATTATGAATGTAAACACAACAGCTGTTTTGTTGCCATTACATGTCTCTGTACCTTAGTATGGTGAATGTATACATTATAATGAAATCTTTGTTTACTTAACTCACATTTTGTTTTGTGAGAAGTGAAATGAAATTCTTGAGAAATGCAACTGGCAGAGAATTTTTATGTAAACACCTGTCATTGTAATCTGTTTATGCAGTATCAAACTTAGCCTTTTAATTTTTTTCATTTTAGTGAAATTGGTTAAATTGAGAGTTAACATCTGTATGCTGATATGTACGTGTATTTTTTATTGTGAACTCTGAGTATAAACTAGTGATGCTGTGACTGTATTAGTAGCCCACTATTGTTGTTATGTGGTGACAAAAGGGAAAATGGGATGTGCCACTTCCGAAAGTCAGAGGCGTGAGTGAAGCTGAAGTGTTCAAAGTGGTGAAAACTGGAAAATCTAGACGTATGTTTGTTGCCTCTGCATCTGTCATTATCTAAACTAATCAGTATTCAGTTTTGCTGATACTTCACTGTTTATATACACTGTTTACTTCACAGTAGCACTTATTGTTGTTTTATTATTTAATATATTCCTGTTATGTTTTTATTTTATGTTTATTTTTTATGTTAGCTTTTACTGAACTATGCATTGTGCGCTTTTTAATAAACAGTCGTGATACGTATTATTTTAACATTTATGGATATTCAGACAGCACGCATGTTTAGTTATAGTTCTAGTCTTTTACTTATCTTTTTTGTTGCTGTTTATATTTGGGTGTAATGATCATGTAATGTGTATTACCGGTATGTATTTAAACTAAAACTTAGTTTAAAATCTAATCATTGTCAAAAATAAAGTGACATCGTACTTTGGTTTTTAGAACTGAAGTTAAGTTAAATTGAAGTTTTAACTTAACTTACATATTGTATGATGTAAAAAAAAATCTATCCTAAAACTACTCTTTTACTTTGACTTTAAACTGTTGCACTTAGCTATTTCTGTTGTTTATACTTATGATAGCAATGCAGCAGCTACAGTGCACATCATATTTTATTCGCATTCTATACCTTGGTTTATTTTATATATTTACGAATGAGTGAAAAGACAAACTTGAAGTACTTCATCATCTGCAGATTCACTGTCAGTTAGTCTTATATTCTAGTTTTAAACTGGGTTTTAAACTTGATTTAAAACCAAAATCAACCTAAATATTGATTTAAAACAAGACTTTGGTGGCCAGTTTAAACTTTCATTTACAACTCTAGTTTAAAACTAAAGATAAAGTGGAAGTTATCGAATGTTTTCTGGTGATGGGTATAGGTAGAATATTTGACAACTTTACAGATAGTTGTTTGTGTATGAAATGAAGGTAAGGCCTGGAAGAGAATGGTAACAAAAGTATGCTATGTCGGCGAAGGTTTCACACGGAAACCACCAAAGTATGAACGATTTATTCGACCCATGGTAAGCATTTTATTTATTTATTACCCGTGGTAATATTGACATGATGATAACTATGGTTCTTTGTAGGGCTGTTACTATTATAGTGCAGTGGTTTTAAAAGACGTAAGTTTAAATGCAATCTAGGTGACTCTTTATGTATAATAATACCTAACAATAATACACTGTGTTTCAGAAAAGTATACCACCCAACCACCAACGACAATTTTAACAGTAGTTGTCCTATTCCAGTAATTTTTGGTACAAATATTAGTGAGTGAATATGCCATCAAATGGTTGTTAATCTCTCTTCTCGCCTGTTTGATGTTATTCTCAGTTTTAGTCGGTCTCAATGATACAGTTGTGAGCTGTTAGTTCACAATTGGATTGTTACTGTCGTACTTCAAACTTAGTTGTCAATTACTCCAGGATTAATAATTTGGCAGTGAAATCTATGATACTGTGTTGTTGATGTACCAATATGCATTGTTACAGGCACTGCGATTTAAGAAGGCTCACGTGACACATCCTGATCTAAAAGCAACATTTTGTCTGCCAATCATTGGTGTGAAAAAGAACCCAACGTCACCACTTTACACGTCTCTCGGTGTTATAACCAAAGGCACTGTCGTGGAAGTATGAGATTTGCATTTTGCAATTTTTTTGCTACATAATTCATATTTAAACAGATTTTAAAGACTGCAAATATTATGACACATTTCTGATCATATGCATTGTTGTTCTATGGTTATTGATTGTTGTTTGTACTCTTAATTAAGTACTATGGTTGCCTGTTAGTGGCATTTCATGCCGTTAGTAATTTTGTGTTATGTTATGCTGTATGATGTGAACAGTTGAATAAATAATAAATAAATGTTGTCAATGAAAATATTATTTATTTTAATTACATGGGACAGTAGTTGCTGTTATTTTTACGATTTTTTTTAAATATTAGTGCGAAAAATAAAACATCCAATTGCATTAACTTATCTGTAAATTTTTGTCGAATTTCTTTTGAAAAATGTGTATGCTGTTGTAATTGTCATGAACAACCGTTTTGCTAATGTTTATTATTTTTATATTATTGCAGATTAATGTCAGCGAGCTAGGCTTGGTTACGCAGGGTGGAAAGGTAGTATGGGGTAAGTGGCTTTTGTTATTATATATTTATGTTAGAACTATGCAGATACAGATGTTGAAGAGCAACCATAAAGGATGCAGCATTTCTTCCCTCGGGTGCCATTTGATGGATTAATAAATGGTCTGATGGTGAGATTTCCAGGTAGATTGCCTGTTTGGAGTCGGTGCTTTGTCCTCCTTTCAGCACTTTGATCTGTTGACTGTTCAGCTGGAAGCACACTCATCACTCATGTTTGGGTCCCCTTCTCTAGACCCTCACCAAATTTTGGTCATGAGAATCTTCAATGGTTTGGATTTTCATGGACAATTCAACTGCAAATTTAAAAAAAATCGTTTCTATATTAGGGTTTTGGAGTTTACAGTCTTTTTCTGAGAAGAATCTCAATAGGCATGAAAAGAAGAGTTGCTCTGGGGCTTGGTTTCACCCCATACTCAACTGGAGAGTTTGTCCGCTAGCTGGATTTCAGGGAGCGACTTTGTGTCACGGAAAGGGAAGGAGTAATGGGAGAAAGGAAAGTAGGATGAGGAAGAGGAGATGAGAAAAAGATTGTACCCTAATGATTTTTGGAAGAGATTGATGCCAATGACAGAAAGGGTATACACCACGTAAGGCCTGGAGTAACTCGAAAAATAAAGAGACCTGTTGGTCAAAAAGTTTATTTTGAAATACATTTTTTTATATTCAAGGAAGTACTGGATGACTTGTTGAGGAGATTTTGTGATTCTGTTGTAACTTCTTTGTGTCTGTGTATGTTTTATACTTAATATGTTATGCTTGATACTTACTACTGTACACACATAGGCAACATGCATGTGTTTTTGTAGGAAAATATGCTCAAGTGACAAACAATCCAGAGAATGACGGGTGTATTAATGCTGTGCTGCTTGTATAGTGACAGTCATGATAACAATAGCAACATTAAACAGTTAACGTAAATTGTGCTGTGCAAAAATGGGTCAAGCTGAGAATGCAAGTTTGGTCTGTTCATTACTGAACGTTAGTCAGAACAGCTGTTTTTGCAGCTGTGTCTTACATAATTGTATTGTTATTGTCTTTAGTGAGATGAAGAACTAATAGTGATTGAAGGTGGCATCTGTGCAGTGTTGGACTGTATTCCTGTCATTAATAATTATAATGATAATAAATGCAGTCAGACTAGGCATTTTTTGTGCATCATCTATGCTGACCTTTTCTGACACATTCCTGTTTGTTATTGTCACTAAGCACAAAGTTATGGGATACCTAAACTTGTCATTCCTTCTTTATTGGATTTTTTTAAGTTTTGTGGGTTGATTTTCGTAAATTTGAGGAATGTATTCACCTTGGTATTGGAAACAGTTGACTAGGATTGGTGGTTTGTGTACTTCTTTAAGCTGCCTCTGAAGTTTCTAACAACCTTTGAAAGGATTAGATGCCTGAAACTTGAATTAAGCAGTCAGTTATGTTGTAACTGGTTAACTTAAATGAAATTAATATACATCATATCCATCTGTGTTGCTCTGCTTTTGCTTATTACTTTGTCAAATGCTGACCAATTATTAAAATTTATTCACAGGCAGACTTGGCTGCAAATTTTATTAAAGTGATATTAAATATCCAATCTCGCATATAATTTGTTGCTATCTTGTGAAATATTAAATGCAAAAAGACCAATGACACGTACAATTGTGATAAATTAGAAGGTAGTGCAGTGCCAATGAGTGTCATGCTTAAGGTGTAGTGAGAGTTTATTACATGATAATTTGCTTCTGGGTTTTCGTTGAAAGAAATTTTAATATGGTCAGCATTTGTCAGTATTATGGTCAAGACGATTGATTCAAGCTGTCCGTGTTTAGGGGCGCATTATCAGCTAAAAGATGAACTTAAGGTCTGATTTGTGGCAGACAACTGTCTGCCACTTTTTGATTCACTGATCAAATTAATACCATCAGTCTGACTAAACGTTGATCGTTTGTGGGGCGTTTTGTTACTTTTTTGTGTCAGTAGACTGTCGCTAGATAAATATTTTTAATAACTTGTAACTATTTTATATCACTGAGTCTTGCATAGAAATTCACTTCACTCAGTTCAGCAGTATAGCTGTTTTAAGCACAAATGTTTTTTAAAGTGTAGACATCATGCTATACTAAAGATGGGAGCTTTAACTATCAGTTAACTACTAAGTCACCGGTACAGTAAAAGAATCTAGGAAAATCGGTCAGTCGACCATTTGGCCAAAGTGTCAGTGTCCTAGTGGCATCTTTCTAAACACAATGTGAATGTTCATTTCTTAACTGTGAACTATAGGGACGGCGGAAGTTAAAACTTAAAAGTACTCCTCGATCGATGTCTTGCCAACCACTTTAGCGAGATTTTAGCCAACTGTGAATCTTCTAGTTAAGAGTGCTTTTCAATCACAGTCAGTTTGCACTGTGAGTAACCTGTTTAAAGAGGAACAGTTTACATACTACTGACCGTGAGACGTGAGTTGTGTGACCTTGACCGTTGAACTTGTCTTAGATAGATAAAGGTGAATAACCACTCCAGTATTTGGAGACAGACCCGACCAAGCTCTTTACGTGGACTGAACTGCTCAAGTGTTCAATAAATAGTGCTTGTTTTTGCTGCCATTTGGTCAACAAACCAAATGGGCCGTGGAGTGGGAGTATGACGGCGACAACAGCCAGACAAGATGGGCGTTGTTTTGATCCGTTTAGAACGAATATATATAGACAGCAAGTATGTTTTCGACGACGACTTCCATCATCAGCAGAGAAGTTGGAGCAGAAATGTTGTAATCTGGAGAGCTGCAGTGATGCATGGCAAGTAAATGAACACGTCCGTCCAAGTAGCC
>Ga0209782_1002338_pt1 | contig 10541 bp, 7 predicted proteins | sample WorMetmaBAHAMAS1_FD_187390 | JGI IMG/M metagenome (GOLD analysis project Ga0209782, IMG submission 187390) | Marine gutless worms symbiont microbial communities from Max Planck institute for Marine Microbiology, Germany - Inanidrilus... | ecosystem: Host-associated > Annelida > Digestive system >...
AACATGGAAGGATAAAGTCAAAAGTTGAATATTAAAAGTGAGAAGGGAAACTTAATAGTTTTAACAGCGGTGTCATTGTGCATTGTTAGTGCAAATAGTCTTGAATGAAAGCTGCTGTCAATGTTGTAGGCCGTTACACATAGCAGCTAGGTACGGCTTGGTGTCAGTAGTACAACAACTAATTGAGAAAGGAGCTGATGTCTACGCAATTGACAACAACGGTTAGTTGTTGGTCACGTTTAATTTTAACTCATTCGTAGTATGATTTATTTATCAGCAGCTATGTGATACATGTTTACTTATTAATAGTAGGGAGAGACCTAACTTAGTGATTATTTTCTACTAAATTTGTTGTGGTGTGCAAATACCCCATTTGGGCGCGGTGTGTCAATACCATATTCAGCAAAGTCTGTGCTTTTCTGTGAATTTCGGCCACTATGTGTATAATCTCAGATTTTCATACATTTCATGATATTACATGATTGCCAGCCAGTAGGGTCACTCACTGGACCCCAGTCTTTCTGAAGTATCGGATATTGTTCATCAACCTGGTGTGCCAGTGAGATAACTTTATGCTGCTGGTGAAGTGCTTGAGATGATTCAGTCTTACTGTTTGAGTGGCATCAGATAAACATGTGAGTGCATGATATATGTATGTGTGGGTAATGTACAGGCTTCTGGGGAGAAATGCACCCTTGATTGATTGTTTATTTTGTTGATTTTTTGTTTGTTTTTTTACTGTATATTTTATCGCTATGTAGATCACTTGCTTGTTTACTTGCCTTCCGTACTTAATACCTTTTTTTCTTGCTTATTTTTTACTTATTTACTTCCTTACTTATCCATTCTCTTGAGAATAGGCCCTTCCATTGCCAGGCCGGATGCCGTGAGAGGCAACTAAACCTGGGCTGTTGGTTGTTTCAGTTTATATGGTGTTATAGTTTATTGTGTTCCTGATGCATCGATTGTTCGTGTTATTCTAGATTTAGTTTTGCATTAGCCTTGGTTTACCGTATATTATTTCTGGTTGCTTCTCCTGGTTTCGATTTTATTTTCTCAGTACTAGCTAAGAGATTGACTGGGAAGAACATCTCCAGAATGTGTCAAGTGGGACGTTAAATGTTGACTTGATCGATCTGTCGGGCATGACTGTACGCAACCTGTCACAGACTTCTGCGACATTTTGCAAATCGACTTAAAACCGAACTGTTTGGCAGAGCATATGGGGAACTCTCCATAGTACCGTCATGATAGGTCGTCTACCGTGGGCGCATATACATACATATATTTATAACGTGCACAGTGGTTAAACACAAAGTCTTGAATCTGAGGCACAGGCGGTCAATAGGTGGCAAGGGACATGTTAAAACCCAGTAAATAGGTAGGTTTTGACGCCGGATTTGAAGAGGTGCAAACTGTGCACAGAACGGATGGGTAGTGGCATGTAATTCCATATTAAGGGTGCTAACTTCTTCTATTGTATTGTGTTACGTTGTGTGTGTCTGCGGGATTTAGGTCACATCCCGGCACTGTCATGTGCACCGGACCTCCGCGTTGCTGACTGCCTCAGTATGATCCTCCGACAGATGTTTCCACATGCGTTTGAAGGCACGCTGCACGTTAATTCAGCAACAAACACCATCACTGGTATTCCGTCCTTTCAGTATTAGCAACAGCTGTGGTGTCTGTGTCGAAATGCATGGGTGCATTGTTTGTAATGTGTGAATGGTTACATGTATAAAATTCAATTTTTTAGTGTGCAAGAACCGAATGCGGGCACCGGGGCATATTGCGCCCTGGATGCTTTTGTTGATCTCAACACTATATAGATTTTTTGCTTGCATACCTAATACCTTACTACTTTTTGCAACTTACATTCTTTTCTCTTGCTCTCTCTTTTCTTATTTACTTTCGTTTTATCTTTTCCTTTCAGAATATGCCCACTCCATTTCCAGGCCAGTCGTCGTAAGAGGCGACTAAACCTGGTTTAGCCCACTCGGCACACTTGCCAAAAGGGCTATATATTTTGCCAATGTTTTTTCTTTATTTTGATTTATCTTAGTTTATTTATGTTGTCGTTTTTTGCATTGCAGATATGTGGTTATTTTTTTGTAGTTTTTGTCTTTGTTTTTGCCTACGTTTATTGTAAACTTTCTGTAGTTATTTCTCGTGGTTTTGATGTTTTTCTCAGTACTAGCAAAGATATTGGCTAGGAAGCCTATCTCCAGAACGACCTGTTTTGTGTCCAATGGGACATTAAACCTTAATTCAGTCAATCTGTTAGCATGCAAGAATGTTGTTTCATACTTGTAACTGGTCTGAAATAAAGTCTTTCAGGTAATAAGCATATTGGAAATAATATGGTCTGATCCGACCTTCATATTTTAATGTACATAAAGTGAGTATATTCCAACCATTCTTTTATTGCTGCTGAGCTGAAGAATATTAAATCGTATTAATTTTTCCAAGTGAAAGACTTTCTTGGTGACATGCCGAGGTGGTATACCCGTCCAAAGATGGTCACTCATCTCAGTAGTGATTGGTTCAATGTAGAGTAACTTTGCTCATACAACAAACGACGCTACCGCCATGCCAAGCCGCTGAGGTGACGGCGTATGATTGTGTTGTTTGCTGTCAGATGTTGGCATGAATGCATGTGACGTCCTGATTGACAGCTCTCCAACGAGTCCGTCAGAAGGCCGCCAGGAAGCCGGCTCCGTGCAGAGTTCAGATTCTGAGTTCTATTAATGACAGCATAATCATTCCATACCAGCTTGATAACGCCGCGTAATGCCCATGCCCAGAGTCATTCCATTTCTTATCATACATTTAACCACCTAATTACCAGATGCTTTAAGTTCACTCATTTGGAATGAGCTTTTACACTAGCGTTTCTCTTGTGCCCTGCTATATTTTGATGAGCGTGAGTGTGAACGGCATTCTCGCTGGCTTGAACACACTTCAAGTATATGCTTAAATCGTGATAGCTGTAAACTGGAAATGCTTTGTATTTATACTTTTTTTATTTTTATGTGCCTGTTGTTGATTTTTGCAGTAGTGACTGCAATGATTTTGGGGGGAATGATGCGGCATAATTATGTAGATATTTGGCACGTCGGACTTTGCGAGTGTAATTACGTGAAGTCTGCACTGTATGTGGTAGTTTCAGTGACTCGTGCGCGGTTGTTAGTTGTCTGTGATGAAAGTTGAATGGTGATTGACTTGAAGCCATTGCATCTTTTATCCCGTTTTTCTGTCTCGTGATGTTTATCCGTTGTTTTTGCAGAGTTATGTAGTTTTTAGCGACTAATTAGAGACGGGTATATTACAGATTTAACCACTTTTCTGTAAAACGTGGAAGTGTCGGAGAATGTGAGAACCGTGACAGAAATGTCTGAATTGTCAAGAGGTGAGGAAGTGTTTCTGGAAAAATCTTGTCAAGAAATACTGTTAATTGATAAGTACACCATTGGGGCTAACTGGTGTTTAGTAGACTGTTGCAGGCCTTGTGTCACCTGATTTAAGCTCTTTGCTGCTCGGTATGAGATTTTTGTAGAATACACACTGACGTTTGCAGTTTACTGGTAGTACTCACAGTAACGACCCTGTATGGGCACCAGGGCCTAATGCCCCCTAGAAGACATTGTAAATTTTGGCGCTATATAGATTGTTTGTGTGTTTGTTCGCCTTATCACTTGCTTCCTTTTGTTTCTTGTAACATTCTCGTCTTTCATATAGCCATATTTGTGCTGAAAAGGGACGTTAAACATCAACTAACTAACTTCTTGTAACATTCTTACTTTTATTTTTGCTCATATTTTGCTTTCTTATTTAATTCTTCTTTATCTTTTCCTCTGAGAATAGGCCCGCTCTGTTTCTAGGCGGGATGTTGTAAGAGGCGACTAAACCTGGGTTATAATTTGTCTCGGTTTATTTTATATTGCAGTTTTTTTGTATTTGATGATTTGTATTTCGTTCATTAAGTGGATTCATATGGAGTTTTATGTTAGCCTAGGTTGATTGTATTGTTATTTTTTTCTCCAGGCTTTAATTATGATTTTCTCAGTGCTAGCCAAGAGATTGGCTGGGAAGAGCGTCTCCGATGTGACCTGTTTAGTGTCGAGTCGGACGTTAAATCTTAACTCAGTCGATCAACCAACTCACAGTGTCGATAGTATAACATGGGTAATACATCACGAGTGGGAATGCTGCAAAGAGTTGGCTAAATGTCGGGTATTTGACAGTGTCTGGAGATTGATCACTCTGACGTTAGTCCGTTCTTAAGGAGCGTTCATATCGCGCCGACTCAGCTGAACTGGATGGAGTCTGCTATCCAGTTCAATTGAGTTCAGTTGGTGCGATGTGAATGCAGCTTTAGAATATAGTTCGTTGGAGTATGGTGTGTGCCGATGCCATTTCATTGTTACTGTATGCTTCATTTCACTTGATAGTATGCTTTATGTGACACTCTAATGAAATAAGTTTTAATGACTGTAGTGTATATAATACGTACAACTGCACGTATGAACACTCAGTTTCTCTTCAACTGGATTTTTGAATATTTATAAATTCTATTGTATTGTATGATATTACTAGTGCTGTGACGATTCTGTTTTTTCAATGGACGATCGATTGTTTCAGTTTTTACTTAAAAATTGACGATTTTATTTGGTTCGATTTTAGAACACACATTTAAGGGGGAGCATAATAACTCAACATCCATCCATTATCGGTTGCCCTGTAATGCAATCAGTGTTAGGTGTTCTCGATGGTCACCAGTTTTCTTCGATCTAACGAATCTAACGAATACAGTGTGAAACACAAACAGTACCAACAAAATATATTTAAAATAACACTTGTGATTACAGGCAACACACGAGTTTAGTTATATTTTCATTTTATACATATTATGCAATGGCGGCACTAGGATAGAATATATAACAATATTCTATGAAACACGTTATCGTTGTATTACGTTTTTGGACATAGACAACAGCAACTAACTACATCGTGCCCAACATCCATGACATAATGTTGCTTAGAGAAGTATTGTATACTGTGTCTAAAAAACGACACTGACGTTGCACATAATAACTTCAATGCACATCAGCCGATTTCGCTAATTTTTGGCACAGATATTGCTGAGTGAGTATGCTAATCGAATGGTGATTTGCTATCCCACCTCTCCTAACTAATGTCTCTCCACTACCTGGGCAAACATGAAGCCAGGAAGTTGGGTCTTTTTAGTCATGCTATCTACTGTGTCTGCTTTGGCTTGCTATATCTTCTAAACTTATCAACCAATTTTGATCATTTTTTGTAGAAAGTAAGGCCGTAGTATTAAGTACAGTGTACAAATATTATTTTTAGCTTGGCCATTTTTGTGTAACACCAGTTCATCAACAAGATCAATGTTATCAGCTGTGCGGGTACTGCGTCATCTGCTGCTACCAAAACAATGGTTGACCCACCCAGTATCGCATAGCTTTTGCAACATCACTGGTAGACCCGGTTTTTTTGGGAAACTCTCTGACTAAGTGCTTACCATTTTAGCTCTTTAAATCAAACTAATTATTAATGAGAATCTTCTTCAATAAACGGCATGTTTACAAACAACCAGTGACATCAAAGATGCGTCGTTTTCGCCCTTGTAATCTCTCAGCAAATTAAGGAAATAATAGCAAACAAACATGAGTTATTAAATAAATTTATGATAGCTCAAACTCTGTAGCTATTTGCTGCCAAATATTATAAAAATTGGTTCATGATTTCCAAAGATATAGCAAGCCTAAGCAGTGTCGTTTTCGGTATACAGCATGACTGAAGAGACCCAATTTCTGGGGTTAATGTTTCCCCAGGTAGTGCAGAGACATTAGTTAGGAGAGGTGGAGTAACAAATTACCATTTGCTAGCATACTCTCTCAGCAACGTCTCTGCCAACAATTACGAAAATCATTTGATGTGCGTTGAATTTATAGTATGCTACATCAGTGTCGTTTTTTGAGACACAGTGCAGGAGTATTTCTGAGAATCATCAGCTCCTTTAACTGTAAATAACTATTGCTAAAATTCGCTGCTTCCTTTGAGGTTGAGAATGTATCATATGTTTCTACTATCACTGAGTAGGCTGGCATAGTTCATTTTGTGCAGTAGCTTCTACTTACTTTTACATTTCTTTCCAGTTTGACATAGTTTACGATCTATCATATATATATATATATATCTCAACAAAAGTTTTTGATAAAAATCGAAAGTTGGGATTAAGCAAAATCATAATTTCGATTTCAAAACGATTCTGGGCAAAATGGCGATTTTGAAGTTGACGTGAAAAATGGAAACATCACTAGATATTACATACAAGGCATGATATCGCCATTTTTGTGTGGTTACTTAAATTTGAGAGTGTATTGTAAATTTTGATGGTGATTTTCTGTGTGTGTGATGTGTATGTGATGCTAACTGTGTAATGGTTTACTTTAAGGTGAAAAATCGCTTTTTTATGTGAAAGCGCCATTCAACTCTAACCAACCAACCAAGCTGGACCAGCTGTCCCTAAGGGAGAATTTTTCAGTATATTTTATGGCATGATAACGACATTGTTTGTATCAAAAGCGCCATTAAATATAATCAACCAAACAACCTTTTGGGATATTTCAAACCAATGCAAGATATCCTTCTTGTCTCCTAGCCAGCAGTGTCATAGCAATGAAGAGAACCAACCAAATTTAATCACCAGCTGGCTTTATACTTTCTTGTTGAACGTGGAATGGATGATTTTTCCTGGTTTGGCTGAGTGTTCAGTTCTCGTCAGTGCTTTGATGTTGTTATAGGTTTATCATGAGCATCTGTCTTATAAAAATACTAGTACCAGTTATTGCATTATGTCTTGGAATAAGTGAGTAAGAGATCCACGTTGATCCTGGCTAGCAAATGTTTTTTAAGATAGTGTGTGGGTGCTTCTGTGTGCACGCGCGTGTGTGCGTACATGCGTGTGTTTTTTATTGCGTCTGCCACTTCTGACGAAGGTGCTGTTTGACCATTTGTCTATTTTTGGACAAGATAAATTGATAATTATAGGTGGAAATTTTAGGAATCGGTGTAATAGAGTTGACTAAATTTTAGAAGATTGTGGTTAGGGGTTAGGGTTATTCCAGTACGTAGTCCAGTAGTTGAGTTATTTCAAAATAAAAGTGGAGTTGGGAAAACCCATGATGGAGCAGTGTGGGGAAATCCGGGCTGATGTACCCGCTGCTTGTTGGTAATGATGCTGTGCTAATATCACTGAGGCATGGCGGAGGTATGCACTTTGCCGAGTTCTGTTATTCTCGTTGTTTTTCATCACACTGTATCTGATGATGTGCGCACAGTAGACTCACTCTGATGAAGCTTGCATACACTTATTAATGTGTCCTTGTGAATGTGTAGCCTAATATTCACGTGTCTTGTGCCTTGCATGCCCCTTGTGAATTGACCTTATTGTGTGCATGTAACTCATATTTTTATGAGACCGATAATAATGTGATACATAGGCTTTTAGCAATCATGTACACACAAATGCTGGTATGCCGCCACTGACAGCTTTCTGCCGACAACTAGTGAGTCCAACAGCAGGTCATGTGATCGACTATAATGTATTATTTATTCATTATTAGGCTGCATCACTATATCTATGGTGTAAGTGATCTATAGTTGTCAGCCGTTGTTCCGTGTTACCATCTGTTGGTCTTTCTGTCTGTCTGGTAAGCTGTGGAAAAATGGCTGATTCGATCGGTATGCTGCTTGGGATGGTGCATTGGGTGGGCCCACGGAACAAGGATTTATATGGGGGGATGATTGTTCTGGGAAGGGGCAGTTTTAGAGATGGATATGGGGTGGACCATCATAATGAATGGGGAGAATGTGGCATCAGCCATTCTGGCTGCGCGGCTTGTTCCCAAATATGTTGTGATTTCTTGTTTGATTTGCTAATGAACTGGACTGTTAATTGTCGGTTTTAAGATGTGCTGTATACGCTGCTGACGATCCAGTAATTTTAAATACACCAACTGTACCATGTGATGCTATCTGACATACAACACATACAACATTTTCACGTCTTCACGTAATATAAACAGCAGTAATGAATCTTGAAAACTTTTGTCGCAGATTCATTGCTTCTAACAGTTATAATGGCTTGGACACTAGTCCAAGCTCTTGTAAAAGTCAATAGCCAGAGTAATGGGAAAGGGCTCTGAAACCCCTGAATGGATTTCTGTGAAAAAAATGATATATAACTATTTTAGGAAATTGACCACCCATGCAAATGGCCTTATGGCAACATGGACTTTCTGAGCAAACATGTGATGTGTCACGTATTTCTGATTTTTAAAGAGAGACATTTTATTCCTTTTTCCTGCAGGAAGTGCCTAGCCCACGCTGGTTGACAGATTTTGACGATCAATTTTTCTGTATTATATGGTATGTTTTTGTGCGAGGATGTTCCTTTTGGAGGTTGTGTTGATACTATGGTCCATTTAGGGGGCTATATCCCATAAAACATTTTGTAGCATGAATAGGCTTTCTCAAGCCAGTGCACAAAATAGTTTCATATTATCAAAACTAATGAAATGATTCCAACCAGATTTTGCACAGTGATTAAGACCAAGTACTCTTTGTGGATGATCCCAAAATATGTCCCACAAAATCAAGACGTTGAACGGCTGTTATCTTGAAAAAATGGCAAAATGCTATATCAGCAGCCATTTGACCAATTTTGTTGAAATTTTGCATAGTGACACATACCGGACCTGTGGTCCATTTGCGCCACTGAGATATTCAAACTTGTAAAATCCAAGACAAGATGGCATGGCCACCATTTTGAATACTGTTAAATGTGATATCTCTACAACAGTGTGACTAATTTTGATGAAATTTGGCATGGTGATGCACATTGGCACTACCAACCCAACCTGCTACCTATACTGTAGTCTGTAAGCGTGTTCATGAAATCCCGCAAATGCTTATTAAACGTTTACACGAATGTGGCGGTCAGTAACAAAAAGCAAATTGTTTTCAGTTATGATAACAGCAATTTATATTGAGTTACAGCTAGCCGCCGCTTAGTCTACTGCATGGACCACAAAATAAAAACTAACGTATAGCCTGCTCGGCGTCGTAGTGTCGCCCCCTATTGAATACTCATGAAAAACGCTGATCACGTCAGTGCCTAACAGCCCCGCCCTCTAGCGGTTGTAACTGAACTAAGTGTGGTAAAATTTTTTACGCTTGCCGTATGAACGCCAACATCACGAATGGACGACGATCGTTAAATTGAAGCTGAGTTGCAGCGAAATTTCCATTTGTTAGCCTGTTCTCTGCCGAAATTACTGGACCGATCTTCACCAAAATTTTAAACGATATAGTGGCATTAGTGGCGCTATTAAATCATGCATATACAAGGTGTTAGTGCATTCCATTTCCGAACGCCAGAGCAACGAGTGAAGGTGGTAGATTTTGACATCTGCCAAAATGCTCTAAAACGTCCCTTGGGCTACCACAAAACTTATGTCAGTTTTGTAATCACCATACATTTGACTACTTACACTGAAAGGCTGACGAAGATCGGTCTAATAGTTGCCGATTTTTGCCGTCTCGTCCAAAAAGGTGCAGTTGTTACCCTCGCAATCTCTGGGGTTACTGGACCGAATGGCACCAAAATTGTGCACAATGTAGAAAAATTCATTATATTTAATCTTTTGAAATCGGAATTGCGATATTGCAATCCGTTTTGGAATGGCAGTGGTCCACGAAAAACGCTGATTTTTTTCGACTTTAATTGGTTGCCATGGCAACGTCCCTTGAGGAATCAAAAAAGAGGTCGAGATCGGTCATATTCGAACAAATACCTATCACTTGGTGCAAAGATCGCGAAAATCGGTCAAGTGGATCCTGAGATAATTTGTCTCCATTTAAAAAAGAAGAAATTAACGCAAGCAAAATATATAGCCCGGTCGGCAAGTGTGCCGAGCGGGCTGAATAAAGAAAAAGAAACTAAAAACAAAACCAGATATCCTCCAAAGAAACGGTTAATAGCCAAGAATCCTCAAGTCAGTCCTGTGATGTGAAAGGAAAAGTTCTTGGGAATGATTTGTGACAAAGGTAGGTTTTGAAATGGGAGTGAGGAAGTTGTGGATGGTGAAATTATGGAAGGAGATCAGATTCTGAGACGGAAAGATTGGTACGAGGTTATTGGAGAGAAACAGGAAGTTGATTCCACATACAAAGTGAAACATAATGAAAAGAACGATAAGTCACTCGTAGAGACGATGATGAAGTTGGACGAGAGAGGGAGGGTGACTGAGACCACAGATGAAGACCAGGTGCTGTGATGATGCTAAACAGTGATGAGGTGATGAAGGTACAAAGTTTGGGTGGCATGGTATAACGTAGTGTTAACCCACGGATCCACTCAAGCGTGAAATTCGTAGGCCTATCGCTGGCGACTCGTGCGACGGTGGAATAAATGTGTTATACAACTGTCTCTCGTGGTCTAAGCTCGTTAA
>Ga0209782_1002339_pt1 | contig 10540 bp, 5 predicted proteins | sample WorMetmaBAHAMAS1_FD_187390 | JGI IMG/M metagenome (GOLD analysis project Ga0209782, IMG submission 187390) | Marine gutless worms symbiont microbial communities from Max Planck institute for Marine Microbiology, Germany - Inanidrilus... | ecosystem: Host-associated > Annelida > Digestive system >...
AAGGCTACAATGCTAGGCATTTAGTCAGAGAGTTTTCCAGAAAAAGCTAAAATGTCAGCAGCATCTACAAGTTGTTCCAATCGCTATGGGTTACTGGTCGGTCGACCGTCGTCCAGGCATTGGCAGATGACGCAGCGTCCTCATCAATCTAATTGTTGATGAAATGGTGTTACACAAAAATGGCTAGTTGAGAAATAATAATTATTTGCATACTGTACTTAATAATATGACCTTGTTATTGTGCATTGTGTACTAAATATTACCAAAATTGGTTGATGAGTGTTGAAGATATAGTAAAACAAAGCAGTGTCATTTTTGAGCATGACTAAAAAGACCCATTTTCGGGGTTCATGATTCCCAAGGTAGTGCAGAGACATTAGTTAGGAGAGTTGGGATAACAAACTACCATTTAATAGCATATTCCTTCAGCAATATATCTGCCAAAAATTACCAAAATCGGTTGATGTGCAATTGAAGTTATAGTGTCCAACGTCAGTGTCGTTTTTTGAGACACAGTGTATATAGCCAAATAGATGGTATTTGCATTTCGGCAACACGTTTTGGGCCTTCCTTTGGGCTTACAAATGCTTCAAAGGTTTCAACTCCATGGGGAGGACTTTGCCCCCTGACCAGGAGAGGGCTCTGCCCCTGGACTGACCCCACTGGGAGAAGGCCCTTATAGGCTCGCGCTCTGTGCTTACCGTGGTCCCTCCTACCACTGACTCCTTTCACCACCTGTGTTAACTGGCCGGCTGTTCCATGCTCTATAGCTCAACAACGGTGTACTTTAAGATCACGTAGATTGTAGAGCACGCTGTTGAACCAAAGATGTAAGTAGTCAAGTGCAAGTTTTAACTTTTTTTACCACGGGTAATAAACATCAGAGATGATAAACATTCTTCGCATTGTGGGCGGAAAACTTTGAATTTATTTTTATTTTATTTTATATAAACTGTAGCGGATCTGTAAAACTGTGATTACTTTTGTAAGTACCGATCGATTCTGACAGGTTATTTAATAGACTTGCAACGAGCGTCGGTTGATAACAAATTGCTATGCATACCAAGAAATGTCGATTATTAACACATATTTGAACTATCCGGGTCTCACTAAAAGCCGACCGCACAGTCCGACGACTGTGCGGTCGTGCGGTCGGACCACGCTAATTACGACCGCCGAGCGCTAATTATCTGTCGATAACAGTCAGCCGTGGCCCGTGGGCACTGTTAAGACCACACAGACCGACCGCACGCTGTCTGTATATGCATTGCCACAAGAAGACAGATTTAACATCCCATGCAATTTCAGAATAGCAAAAACTAAAAATGCACCAGAGAAAGTGTACGGCGTAGACGGCGTTGATCGTGCACGTAGGCTATACAAAAGCGAATTAGTTAACGGGATACGGGGATAAAACAGCAGTAATGTAGCAAGTAATTTGAAAATAAATGATAGTGGAAAGAACATCAAAAGTAAGTTGGAGTTAGCTTCGTTCCGCGTACTGCACGGAACTACTATTACCTGTCGTCGCGAGACTGCTGTCGTGCCTCGATCTAGTAAGCATGGGCATGGACGTCACGGTCTCGTATTAACTAATACAAGACGTCCCTGACATGGAGTACCTGGGTGTATGTGCGGTGATAATTACCCAGGTCCTGACTGCACGCCAGTCGATTGTTTGCGGTCGTGCGGTTGTACGACCAGCACGACCGCACAACTATTGACTGCGTGCGGTCGTGGTCGTCAGACTGTGCGGTCGTGCGGTCGGCTGTTAGTGAGACTGAACTAGCCTACTTAAGTTGGATGAATCGCAGCTGTACTTGTATGGCTATATTTGAATGATAATGCTCGAAATACCGCATCGGACACATTGGGCGCATCGGAACTCAAGTCAATAGCCTGCTGCAGTGGCGTCGGCACGGTGCGACACCAGGGCACGCCTGCTTAACTGATCAAATGTTCTGGCAGCTGTCTGTACAGTTATACTGGCCTATTTTGCCTAGTTAAAATTAATGCTGATATTCACTCATTCATAGTGAGCGGCTAAAATTGTGTGTGATGTCTTAACTCTACGGCGCGATATCGTCATGTTTCTTTGACAGCGTCGTTAAACTTCAACCAACGAAACAACCAAATAAATAGGTCTATCCAGCGAAACAATATCAATCTCAATGCAAGAAGAATGTCGTGCATCAGTGTCACAAACTATAGGCCTACCTGCAAATATGGGGAACATATAAAAACGTCTACAGAGCTATAGCATGGGTAGGCCTAGCCATACAAGTACAGCTGCGATTCAGAATAACATTCAGGAGATATAACACAGCCAACTTAAGTAGGCTAGGTAGGCCTATATATGCAACTGTTGCAGAAACTTGCAATTAGCCATTACAGTCTGATGTGCTACATTCAAATGACCGGTTATTACGTGCGCCGCCTACTAGATATGGTAGGCCTAAGCACGACTACAGTACTCTGACGTCCAATGCGCTCGATGCGTCCGATGCGGTGTTTCGTCGGACCCGATAATGCTCAAACTCCACTTAATTGATTCATTGTCTATATGTTATACAGCCAACATTGCAACAAATACAGCAACAAATTGAATCGATGGAGCTTAGGCTTACGCCTTAGTGTGCGTGGCATCGAGCGCCTACAGCCGTATGCGTGATAATCAGTAGTCCGTCGTCGGCGACATAGTGTATAACACTTCACGGAGTGCAGTGGATAATTTTTTCTAAGTCCACAGTTGCGCATACAAAAATGTGTCATGTGAGCAAAACCATGCCCCTTTTTAGGGCCTTTTAGAGGTGATTTGTCACCCCTTTGGCAAGACTTGATATGGTCGCCCTTTGTACAAACTTTGAGAGCTCTAGCTTTAGCCATTCGTGAGATATGGATGGGGCCCCCAAAATTTAAAACATGTCACGTGACGTAACCACACCCCTTTCAGGGACGGTTTGTCATCCGTCGGCTGGGACTAGCTATGGTCTACCTGTACACCAAATATGAATTCTCTATGTTTACTCACTACGAAGATATGAAAGGCGACAAACAATGCAAAAATTGAGGTGGTTTATGGGGTTAGGGGTCACCCGAGGTCATCGGAAACATCACCATTTGATAGAGCACGTATGACTTCCTATTTGACTTTAATAGATACTATGCATCTATGTTGTACCGTTTTTGAGTTATATCGCATTTTTCGTCGAAAGTGGCAAATTTTAACCCACCCCACCTGCATTTGTTTCCCCCGTAGGGGGTTATCCCGTTCGAGTTTCGCCATGAACTTTGGTGTCAGAAAACCAGAGTCACGGGGCTATCGTGTGGCATTATTTGCGTGATCCTACGTTTAGCCATTTTGATACAATACCGGAGTGTAACACACACACATGCACAGACGGACACATGACGACGGCATATACCGCACTTAGCATAGCGTCGCGCGGTAAAAATTGTTCATCCCTATACAGTTATAAGTGCCACCTATAATCTCACCTAATGGCCCAGTTTGTGAACAGTTATCACACTTCCATCTAGCCACCTTGCAACTGCTTATGCCTCCGATTCATGCTTAGTGCTTGACTATGTGCACATTATAAATTTTTATATTATTATATTTTATATTATTATTATTATTAAAGGGGAGTGGACTTACTTGAGAAGTTAGGATTACTTTGGATTTATGTTTTACTGACCACTGGCAATTGCGTATTTTGCATCTGTCAAGCTAGCGTTAACAGTAAGTTATGAATAAGGCAGAAAATAACTGGCCATCCATAGCCTCCAGTTCAACATTTAATTGAGATTCTACGGTATAAATAGCAGTAAATCAGTCATACCAAAAAATCAAGACTTAAGGTAGAAATAAGCGAGATTTGCTGGTGATTGAACGAGATATTTACTTTTGAGTTGCTATCCAAGAGTTGAGCATTTGATGTCTTCTGCTTAGTTGGTTTTCATTTATCTTGAGTCTGTTTCACTATGTGTATGGTCAAATATTCACTTTGTTCTTTCTTGTTCGTTGTTGTTATTGAGTTGTTACCATCTCTACTCTCTAGAAGAAAGAACCCAAAAAATGAATTAATCTGCTGTCCCATATGTATGGAAACATGTGTCACTGTGAAGGTGTTGTTCTCTTAGCATATTCCGTAACCATTTTCACTACATGCTGCGACATTTATTCCAGCTAATAACAGAATGCCCAAGCAGCGTAACATTGGCTGTTTAAATGAAAACCAGTTATGTAAAACAGTATTAACGACAATTTTCGATATATTGATTGAGGCTGTTAGACAGGTTTCTGTGTGCCTTTGCCTTTCTAGACTAGCTTTTATCCTACATTGTGTTGCTGTGTATGATTTATAGAAAAGTCAGTGATGCCTCGCCGACGCACTACTAGAAATAAAAGTAAGCGTCCTGGACCGACAATGCCAGCTGGCGATGAAGGTGCAAATGTCGATGTGGAGTGCAGACAAGAAAAAGTTAAAACATTGATTCAGGACTTTGAGAATGAAGGTTGTTGTTTTGGATCAGTATACATATTGTACACAGTGTGTAGTACATATATGTAGAAAATAGAATTAGGATAAGACCTGGAATCTGGAATCAGCAGCCAGTGAATCAACTGATACGCATTTTAGTATTGTGAAATGATACGAATAGTTGCATGCCTTCACTTAAGCCTCGATAGCCATAATGCTTAATGAGGTACAGGCACTTACTAATATGACGAATTGACGATGCATGCATTAGTAAGCACAACCATGTGAACAGCAATAGTGTGCTGTAGTTTGAAATTGTACATTCGTAACATATGGTAAACTAACACACTACCATAATTACATATGCATTTCCAAAAATAATGTATATACTGTACATATGCTATGTACACATACATACGCATATGTTACATATGCTAGGGCTGAGGCATGGCTGATAGCATTAGTTATCAAATATCAGATATCAGTATAACTCTGAGTACCATTTTTTGGATCTTTCAATGGCTGTGTGCAGCCATTGAATGCAAATACTGAAAGAATTTTATTTCAGTATATGGTTATGTCACAAAAAACAGTTAACTGCAGTTTGTATATGTGTGTAGTTATTTAACACACTGCTTGTTAGTGTTCACTGTATCTTGCTTTTTCAGTTCAGTCGAAGCTACGTGCACTAGATCTTATGAAGGGGAACTTGAGCAATCAGATTGATTTGGCATACACGATGGAACTAATGCAAATTCCTGCAGTAAGTGCTGTGTATAGTAGATTCATTTTGTCTGTTTCTTATGTTTAATGTTATTCTCCATATTATGTTGCATCTCTGTAACTGCACCTAATTTTGAAATTTAAATGAATTTACACTTTTGTTGAAATTGTTGCTCACGGCTTTTTTTCAGATGCCATGGAAGATTATTAAACTGTGTGCATTGACCAATTTAATATTTTTGCCGTTGTTTTTTTGCAGGAAGTCCGCAGCATGAAACTGACAGACTTTCTCAGTAAGTATAATGATTATTATTATATAGAATTAGTCCAAATTTAGATAGCACTAACTAGCACCTGTTTAACAGCCTTTTATTTCCGGAACAACCTAGGTAAGTCGCACCAGAAGGTGGAACTATTCTGAGTTTTAATTAGGCAAAGGATGTTGGGGGTGGCAGTGGCATTAGCTGAACCATGAACACTTTATTGCAGACACATGCCAGTACCTAAGCACTCAGTTTTTACATGTCGCATGCTCTTTCTGTCACTGAAGGTGAGTTCACAATATCAATATTGCGATACAATAGTTGTGGACTTCTCTGTTGGTGGAATTTACTTTATGCCTGTTATGCAGCTAAGTGGTTGTATAGGTCTGTGGGATGTGTGTCAATCTGTTTGGTTACTGTTTAGGTAAAGGTGGTTCCTTCGAAGTTAAAAAGTCGCCTGTCTGTAGTGAGGTGGACAACGTTGTCAGCTCAGTTGTAAATGTGAACTCAGAGTAAGCTAATATGTTTCTGTGATACTTTCTAGCTAGATATTTTGTACATTTGTTGCAGATTAGCTAAATTAATATGCTGTTAAGTGCTACCACTGCTATCCTGCCAGGCTTATACATTGTAAGTCAAAAAACAAGCCACTGTCTTCTTTGCCGCATGCTGACCGATTTTCTAAATTTGTTCACCGACCGACTGACTAGTCTATTTCCAGTAAAGACATCATTAACTATCGCAGCACACCTGTCTATTTTAGATTGTGCAGTGCACTTGTTACCTGTGATATAGTCGAGGGTCGTACCTGATATAGCCATATATTTGTGCTGAAAAGGGACTTTAAACACCAACTAACTAACTATAATCGAGGGACTAGTTCAGTCATTATTTTGCTTTTATAGTCTTTGATGATGATCACTGACATCCAGATGAGCAGATTTTATTTATCTTGTGCTATTGCAACTTCAGACTTTGTTGTTCTTCATCTTTGGGCCGATGCAACCTACTAAAAGCTGAGAAGTTGTCTCAGTGGTATATTGTCTTTCACAGAATTGGCTTTGATGTGGGTGATGGCTTTGATGGATAGACACATGCAATGCTCTAGTAATTTAACAGTCCATTTTGCTCTTATGATTGCTGCAATATATGCTTGTAGTGATGGTTCCGGCACTTCAGCCAATCAGCTGGAGTCAATTGAAGAAGATGAAAATGTACCAAGCACAACTACAAGATTAGGACGAGTAAGAATGAGTACTTTGAGTTAATCCAGTGAAGTGAATATAAACTATGCCGATAGAAATGTAAAATCTACCCATTGGTTAAAGTGGGCCGGAACGTGGCGGAACTGAGTTCCTGGGCCCCCAAGAATTGGCTCAGACCGTTCCGGGGCCCCCAGCAGTCATAATTCTTGCCGGAACGCAGTTCCAGTGCCATCGAAACGCAGCTCTGTGGTATGTTATGCCGAGTAAATCAAACAGCTTCCAGTTGGTGTGAAGCCAGACGTAATTTCGTAATTTTGGGATGTTTTGTGGATGCTCGTAGTGTGCAAACTGTTACGTTTCGTGTCTGTGCTGAATGCTTTTTAACGTGTTGGACGGTCCATTCTAACCACTGGATATATCTATGTAACTGATAATGATTTCTTGGTGGTAAGCGTAACACAACTGTACATTAACGAAATTACAGGGCTCCAGACTGAGTGTAAGGGGCCCCCAACGGAGTGGTATGGGCCCCGCAGACCACACAGAGTTCCTGGGCCCCCAAATTTACACTTTAACCACTGCATCTACCAAATGTGATGTGAATAATTGATGCACTATTTAATTCTGAACTGAGCACTTGTGCATATTTTGTTAGCAAACAATGAAAATGCTGCATCACACATAAAAGGCTTGAGATTGTTGTTTAGTTTACCCATGATACAAAGTGAGTAGAACCAGTGAGCCTATTTTTGTGGATGATAATATATTTAATACATTAGGGTAGAGCGTATTTGTGATTGCAGGAGAGGATAATTGACGTGTGGCACTGGCATTACAGTGGCGTTGCTAAGTTAGTTTTACAATTTCAGTACAAGAAACCAAATGTTTTAGCCAATTTACTCAAAGAATATGTGGATACTGCAGTTGTCCTGGCATTAATTACGGTATTAATATTTTTTATAAAAAGCTTATGTATTACTGATTATTCAAATTGTTAATTCATTTGTGTGGTATATATTTTGTAGCCACGGAGGAAAAAGGCCGATGCACCACCAACAGTTCGACGAGGGTCTGTAATTCAATTACTGTGTTGCAGTGTTATTATTCTAGGATTTTACTATATTTTTTCAAACCACATTAGTCACATAATGAAACAAGAACTTCAGCTTTGAAGATGGACTGTGTGGCACTTTGTACTATTTGAAAATAGTATTAAGTTAATTCTGGACAATTAGAATTAATTCTACTGCTAGAGAGTAAGCATGAATATTAGACAACATCTATCCTGCTGGAGTCAGTGGATTAAGCCAATGGTTGATCTTTGCCTAGCTCAAGTCAGTGCTTTAAATTTTATTCAGTGACTTGATTTGTTTATTGGAACACAGGCAAAACATCCAGCCAGCAAAATTATGTCGGTTATTGCCAAGTTTTATACAGACAGGTGGATGAAGTGAACTAGCGCTGTATATCACTTCCTATTAGTGGTCCACAGAAGCTGCACCTGCATCATCTTGTGCTTTTGTTTATCATATGTATGATTCTGACACTGAACAGTTTTTCATTTTATTTACAGCAGATACAAATGCATCACACAGAATTTGCTATTTGTCAGTAGACACACTAAGTTAGTAAAATTGCATTTTTACACTAAGTTAGTAAGATTGTGGTTTTTAAAGGGAGTTTGAGGGCACTAGGTCATTGTAAATGTTACATTGAAGACTGTATGTGACTTCCTAGTTGTTTTCCATTGTAACTGATACTGTATCCAAGATATCACTTGCTTATGTCACTGCAAATGAAGTTGATTTTTTTACTACAGTAAAAGTAGCTAATGAATCACAGGTATTGTGGATAGCACTGTATTGCTGTATTTCTAGAATTTGGCCATTACACAAATAACTGCTAGTTTCGGTTGTTGTTTAACTGGCCTGCTTTTACACAGCTGCTACATCTGATCAGTAACAACATCCATTTAACATCTGCTTCCGGGACAACATTGGGTAATCCGGCATCAAAACGACAAATTAAATTCTAGATTTTAATGAAGTACAAGACGATAGATGTCAATGGCCATCAGCTGGACAATATCCAAGTTGTATGCAAATCAGTGCATCTTCGTTGAGACAGATAACAACGCCAGCGCCTCATCACTTAAATTACTTACAAGCAAGATACTCTTTCTGACACCAAACCAACAGTGTCAAATGCAGCATCAGTATCAAATCGCTGAAAAATTATTATATTTCTTAAATTGCTTCGATGGCAACTGACATGATGCAGTTTTATATGAGATTACCTAGAGTTCATCACCTGATCCCCACATCAGTGATTTGATCTCTTGAGCGACATGTGGTGCATCAAATGCTGCATAATAATAATAATAATAATAAATTTGGGATGCGTTGAGCTGGAATGTTGTGTTGTCTGTTGATAGGAGGTCTCGCCAGCAGACAGGAGATGCAACGACGACGCTGCAGACGCCAGCAAACAGAACGAGATCAGCATTGTCAGTGATGACTCCGCTCATCACACCAAAGTTCGACCCACGGTGGGCATCACTGCAGACTTTAGTCAGATACCAGGCAGCCAGCTGCAGATACTGATGAATTCACAGTGTGTTTTGTTTATCCGTGTATTACGTTTGCTAATAATGCATCATGTATAGCACTAAATTAGCCCACTCACCTGGTAAGTGTCGAAAAGTCTGGGAAGTCCTTTTGCAGTCAGGGACAACGCTGTACGCTTGATTGCTAATGTTCATTGCAAGAATTATCACTGTACTGCTGTAGTATTTGACATCTGAATGTAAATGACAGTGGATTGGAGTCACTGAAGGAGAAGAGGCGACTTTACAGAATTTTGGCATTAACGGTCACAGAATGTAACGTTTGTTAGTTTGGAAAAGACATGGAATTTAATTTTTATAAATGAATGGGAACCCCAGTTAGTCCTTTTTATCCTCACCCAAAACGGTGCCTTCATCTATTGATGCAGCATTGCTCTGACTGATATATTGTGCTCGGCAGTGAGGCTGGCTGTTGCTACCGTTATTATCAGCTTGTTCGTTGTTGTGCCACACTGAATGAATGCTTTCAATTGTTATCGATGTGCGTGTCAAATGCAGTGGAATGGATACTGTTAGTCAGGTGGCATTGTTTTGTCTTACGTTAACTTTTCTCATTGCCTATTCAGTACTGCCGTGTCATCTTTGTACAGCCTTTATCAGACTGGAGCTGTGACGAAGCGTGTGCCGAAAGCGGATGAGGTGATCATATCAATTGATGGAAGCCCGCTGATGAATACCGCCAGCACGATTATGCTGCCCGTCAACAACTCCCAGGTACGTAGCTTGCGATTGTTAAAATGATAGTATCAGTGTTGTCAGCAGTAGCGTTTGCAATGCTTTGTTCAGTACTGATGCAACTGTTCACTATTCCTTTTGCACAGATAGTCTTTAATACTTTTATTGAATTTTTTGACAGCATTCAACATATGTATTAATTACAGCCCGCATAGCGAGGATGTGTAGATTTTGACTTGTGTGTGTGTGTCTGTCCGGGTGCCGAAAACTGATAATTTCATCAGTAAATCACATTTTGCATTCACGTGGGGGGTTTGGACCCATTCAGGCATGTCCTTTTGTCCGTCCGGGCCCAAAAAGTGCATTTAAAAGGATCGAAACTGCTCAAACTTACTTGAAAACTTGAGCTGGGTATGCTGGGCATGAGATCCAGCCATGTTGGTGACCACCCCGTGGTCCCTGTCCATCTGACGGGCTGGACAGACACTTTTTGGGATGGGCTCGGGTGTCTGTCCGGGGCTTTTTGCCCATTTAACGGACTTCGTTCAACTCCTAATCACTTTC
>Ga0209782_1002340_pt1 | contig 10538 bp, 5 predicted proteins | sample WorMetmaBAHAMAS1_FD_187390 | JGI IMG/M metagenome (GOLD analysis project Ga0209782, IMG submission 187390) | Marine gutless worms symbiont microbial communities from Max Planck institute for Marine Microbiology, Germany - Inanidrilus... | ecosystem: Host-associated > Annelida > Digestive system >...
TTAACGGTTACTATCCAGCAGATCTCACACGTAGCCAAGCTAACTTCAACATGATTTTTCATTTTTATGTAAATCTGGCGGCTATGGCTGATTAAAAAACGCACTAAACATATGACCACAGCAATGCTGTAGTCATCGTCGATTGTGCCGTCGTGTGCCGTCGTGCCGTCGTGTTTTAACGTGACCGGTCGACAGTCGAGAACCGTCTGTGATCACGTGACCAGCAACCATTTTTGTTTATATCGACGATTAGATACGAGACGAATTGCAATTGGAATCAAACGGTGATGGATATCTTCTTCTTCTTCTTCTTAGTTGATAGTGCCCAAACTTCAATCGACTGAAGATTCTAGGACACGGATGTATTTGTTTAGTGAAGCACTGAAGTAACTTCTGATTGACCGATGATTTTGTGTGCTGCATTTCTTTGACGACTAGGATGAAATGTTGCATACAGTAGTTTCATTCACGTATTATGATGACAACGATTGCCATTATAGATCAACTCAACGAGTAACTACGGACGCAGGTGAGATACCCCAGTGTCTGCATTTGCTGTTTTACTGTAAGTATATAAAAGACTAAAATGCACTTATTTCATGGACCGATCTAAGACATATATGTTATCTAGCGGGTGCCAAAAACGGGAAGTAATTAGTCACTGTACATGCAGCTGTTGCTGAATTGATTTTAGAATTAAGTTATTGACAATGGCTGAGTGCAGAACCGCTCTGTACTTGTTGGATGTTCAGTGGGTACAGAGTAGCCATCACCGCCAAACTCGGCACAGTGTGAAAACTCCCAGTTGCTTGATTAACGACATCACAGTAATGGGCAGTCCTCCAAACAGCGGTCCTAAATTATTCAAGGCTAAATTAAATAGGGTTATGGCTAGGGTTAGGTTAACTAAATATACCATAAGCCAGTTTGGACAATTTAGAACCACTGCTTGGAGGATTACTCAGTAATGTAATGTCTGCTAAATATTTATCACAGTGTTATGTTCAGCACAACCATTTACTACAAACGGCACTACACAATATTGTCATAATTTCTTAATAAGTCACAATAAGTTATAACAGCATAAGCAACCGACCTGATTGTGATGCATACCATGAAACTACTGAATTTGTTTGAAACCGATGGCACCGTCTATTCACTGTAGGTGAAATACTGGATGTAATGTTTGTTGTTTCATGGAATAAGTCAGAAATTCAGTAAATTCAATTCAGTTCAATAATAGAAAAGAAAATTTATTTTCATAATGTTGCAATTGGGAATCGAACCCAAAATTGCAGTCACACCTGAACAGTGTGTGGCTGTGTGCACGCTGTACTGACTCGTCACTTGACTAACTTGCTGCACAATGGAGTAATAAATCACAGTATAACGACAGTGCACAATGGCTTTCCATGCATATGTACAGAGCAGCTCTGCTCCAAATTGGTACAGAGCTTCTGTGCATACAGCCGCCTCCTAAATTTTACACTGGGGAGGGGCCTTCTCCAGACCCCACAACAATAATTACTTTTTACAAAACCCTACTACAAACATTCAGGGTTCCCACTGCTGATAAGTTCTGATTATCAGAGACTGGAAAATTAGACCATGAAAAGTTCTGAAATTGGACATTGGTCCAGAAAAAGTGCTGATATTTGATCACAAAGGTGTTGAAAAATCAGTCAGGTTAGTGCGTCGGTTGCGATGCTCTAGTTAGCAACGATGAAGCAGATTATGTAGTAGTACTGATTACATTTATGTTTGTCATCACTGACAATAAGGCTATTACATGTCATTTCACAGTGTCTGTTTTGGTATCCAATTCATAGGCCAAGGCCCGAAACAGTGTAAAAGACGGTGCTGTTTGTTTGGTATATCAGATCCTGAAAAGACCTAAAAATCATGAATTTTTATTTTGAGATTTGAGTGGGATTCCTGACATTGTACTTTGGGGTAAATGTTATGCTGTTAGGTTTTGCAGCCAGCGATGGAGCGCACTGTTGATGGCCTGCTGTTTATGTCCAACTTTGATTCGGGCAATCTTGCTCAGGTAGAAAAGGCCGTCAAGGATGACGAAGATGGTGCAAAGCAGCCAAGTCCTGTTGCTTCAGGTAAGTATTTCCTTCACTGAGTACTCACTACTAGTAATGATAGACTAGAATACCTAGCGGTATATGGTCGCGCCTCTATGGGTGTGCCAGTCGGTGAGCTGTAATACGGCCGCACAAATGGCACAGTGTGGATGGCCACATGCGGACTGTGATTGTTTGGCGATTGGGTCTAGTTTGTCATGGACAGAATAGTGACTACTTGAGTCACGTCTTGCAGCATGCAAGAGGTGCGACTAATAACACAAAAATATACAAAAATGAAAATTATATTCAATGTACATTGTTTTCCAGCTTGCTGTTTGTTAATGATTTCTGCCTGACCACTGTCGTGTTCATTAACGTTGTAGTTATGTATGTGTTTATAAATTGTTCAGTTACAAGCAACGTCGGTGCTGGCGATCAGAAACCAGACTATGAGTTTAACGTGTGGACTAAACCAGACTGTGCTGGTACTTCGTATGAAAACCGCAACAGGTGCTGTCAAAACCATCATATATTTCTCATATAGTACTATAGTTTTTTTAATACTTAGAATTTAGTGATGATTAGCAGTATACCTTGTAACTTTGATGGAACAGAAACCGACCTTGGTTAGTCACATAAAAGAGAACTGTTATTAAAGTCAGTTAGTTATTAATATTATACTAAAATATATTGTCTGTTTGACATTTTATTCATTAATCACACTGTGTGAGTGTAGATCATGGTTCTACTTTGGTGTTCGTGGTGGTGTTTGTGGTAAACTCATGAAGATCAATATAGTAAACTTAAATCGTCAGGGTAAACTCTACAGTCAAGGACATGTACCTTTTGTTCGAACTCATCCTGGAAGGACGAAATGGGAAAGGTTGCGAGAGCGGACGACATACGAGGTGCTTCGTGAAGTTTGTTTGTTGTTATAACGCAATATGTCGTGCATATTACATGTAATATGTAATTTAAATTGTGACAATTTTTCGTTGATTTATAAAGTAATATAAGCTCATCGTTCATACTGGTATGTAATTACTTGAATAATATACAGGGTGCACCGTTAAAAACAGTCCCCTATAAAAATTCTGTATTTCAGCCAAGCTAGCACCGATTTGAACCAAACTTTCATAATTTCTGTGTGAGTATTTACACAACGTGTTTGGCTGCAAATTTTATTGAAACAACTGCTATGGTTCAACAGATCTGATACAGTGGTTTAAACTTTAAAGTCCAAGTTTTAAAGTGAACATGTACTTCTTCATTGAAGATTCGCGATCAGCTTTGCACAGCTTTTCATCAACAGTATAAATGTTTTCGGTGCTGAATGTCAGCTGCCCATATCCCACACAGAGTGTTCCGAATGCCTGCCAGTTGCAGCAGTATGCAATTGAAGTCTGTTGCAAAAGGATACAATTGCCTTAATATCAATGAACTCTTTGGCTAATCATTCCGTATTGTCAACAAAACAGTCTTTTTGCTTGGCATTGTTGGTCAGCTGACAATTTGGTGACAAAGTTTATTACAATTACGGAGATAGTGATTTTTTTTTCTATGGGATTGTTTTTTATTGGCACACCCTGTAGATGTTGTACTCATCCTCTGAATAAACTTATATCACTGCAAGCTTCTGTCTTATTATGTGCAGTTTGAACTGTGCCTTGTTATGAGCTGAAACTGTTTCATGAATGTGTTGTGGATCTCATTGACAGTGCTGTCCTTGATTCTTATTGGTTTCAGCAGCAGTGAAACCTCCTGTGTGTGACTTGACTGCCATTGCCGTTAAAATTGAGCCTTGTCACTCATATGATGAAGATGTTGCTGCCAACTTACATTTAAACAGCTATTTTCCTGCTGATCATTGATTACTCACTGTTGCCTCAGTCTTTCCCAACTCATTCAAGAAGAGAACATAAATTTTTACAGACTGTTGTGTCTAAACGTTAAAAGAAACACAAGGCACTTACCCCGGTCACTGGCTCGGAGCTTTATCTGTTCTTCATCCACTACTGAACTCCCAAAGGACCGGCATAGGTCCCTTTGTGCTGACTGGCCAACACCACGTCCCTATGTGATGTAAATGAGGTGTGATGTGGTTGGCTTTGTAGAACAACGAGGGAAACATGAGTTTGACGTTTTTTTACCGCTTTGTGGATTCACGGCCGACGTCGACTGTGTATTTTGCGTTCTCATATCCTTGGTCGTACACGGAATGTCAAGATAAACTGGCCGAGTTAGACCTCAAGTTCCAGTCTTGTGCTCTTCTCAGCTCTAGGAGGTACAATGAATACTCTACATTTTTGTATTTTTATAGAATAATTGAGTCTTAATTCTTTGTGTGGTTAAGGTATTTAACTTTTTTACAGGTGTGTATCAGTTATTTGGCAGTATGCATTATGAGAGAGGTATATGCAAGCAATTGCTGATGTTACATGTTATAGGCTGCACCATATTTTTGCTGTTATGCTTACTGTACTTGTATATTGGCAGGATGGTGGTTAGGTTACACCAGTGGGATACAGAAATCACAACGTTGATAACTGACTGCTGGTGACGTTGTAGTCCAAAGCAGATGATCTACTACAAGCGGGAGTTGCTGTGTCGCTCGCTAGATGGACACCGCATTGATCTCATCACTGTCTCTGACTGCCGCGGCATGTCGGACGTTGACGAGCCAAGATTCGACAGTCAACTCTTTCCAGATACGAGCGCGCGTCGCTGTCGGATGTTCGTTGGCAAGAAGGTGTGTTGTGTGATCATGTCGTGTTGCTGTGACTAGTTGTCTGCAAGTGTCAATCAGTGCACATGCATTCTGATGAACGTTTAGCTTAATGTGCATATCAACAATGTTAGTCTTCATTAGAATGTAACCAGTTTGTTATGTAACGTCTGTATATTAGCTGCTTTAAAGGTTTTTGGAGTGTGCGTATTTCACATTGCTTACCATGGGTATGGCATACCGCCTTATACATGACAGATGGCGACATATTGTTTATAATTAATTAATATGATTCGCATACCTCTGTTTGTTTGGGGCATGTGCATTCAGCCTATGAGCAGTGCAGTTATTTATTTAGTTAAAATAACAGCAAAAAACATTTGTAATAAAACCATTTGTGATCTTTAGTCAGGGAACATGACGCTAAAAAAGTAGACATGACTTACCATCAGACATATGACTTACCATCAGACATGACTGGTATATATTCTGACATTTATAATTGTTTCCGGTGGACTGCTGCATGATGTATGATTGTCACTGTGTCGGGTTGTTGATGAGCATTATTTGTTCGACTGCGTGCTTGTTGCTGCTGTAAGCTGAAAGCAGCCGTAACAGTTGCCTAAATGCAGATGCTTATCAATGTTGCAGTTTTTTTTCTCAAGTGACGTGGACCACTATTAATAATTTAATTTGAGTGTATTAATGAAGTAAACTGCCAATTTGTGGAGATACTTTTCAGTTCTGTCCACAGACATTATGACCCGAATATCCCCAAACTAGCGAGACTATGATCATTCATTATCACTGCCAGTGTGTGATCTCGAGTGGTGCTTGTGTTAATTTAGCAGCGTTTTTTGTTTGTCCTAGTCCTGAAATGGTCTTTGGTCGAGCAGTTTTCTCAGTCAGTCAGATAAATTATATTTTTTTATTGGTTTTCCATACTGCTGTAGTGTAGTGCGTACTCTGGTGAAGCTGGTGGGGCCTAGACACAGCAGCCTGCAATGTGGCCTCTTAGACATAGTGTTAAGTGCACTTTATGCTGGTTGCTGCTTGTGTTAAGTGTCATTCTTTCAAAGACTCGTGGATGGATTTAGATTTTATTTATCCACTGCCTTGTAGATTGGCAGCTTTACTCTACTTTCAGATGTGTGGATACTCTGCAGTTAAGAACTCCAATAAGAACTGTGTGCACTTATGACAGTACGAGTGGTATAGTCGAGTTCCTGATGTTGTCACATTGCTTGTAGGTGTTCTTCCTTAGTAGCAGGGTTCATCCCGGCGAAACTCCGAGCAGTTGTGTCTTCAACGGATTCTTTGACTTCATCCTTCGTGAAGACGACGCTCGTGCCATCCAGCTGCGGAGACAGTATGTCTTCAAGCTGGTGCCGATGCTGAATCCCGACGGCGTTGTACGTGGCCACTACAGGACCGATGCCCGCGGTGTCAACCTGAACCGCGTCTACCTTGACCCGTCGTTTGAACTCCACCCGTCGGTATACGCCGTCAAGAGTGTTCTAGTGTTCCATCACGTCAACAACCGAATACATGGAGCAGCCGGTGATATGTATCCGTCATCGGGTGTCTGGGTTCCAAACGTTCCACCAGGTTTGAGCACTGTGTTGGCTGAAGGTGCCGATTCCAGCTTCATCAAGGAGTCTACTTCATTGGAAATGCAGCCGTCAACCACTGCCGTGGTGACTGCCGTCGAGTCCATGACTGCACCCTGCAGTGAATGCACTGTACCAAGTGCGGCCACGGCTACCATGCAGTGCTCGCCTGTTGGTTCTGGAGATGATGCAGTGTCTCACACAGTTGTGTCAGCATCGGAATCGATCAGTCCCGACACTGCATGCGTCGCCGATGCCAGCTACTCGCAGCCCGGTTGTTCTGATGTGTTTGTGGCTTCGTGCAACGAGGCGGCATCGGGAGGAGAGTGCGAAGACTTGGACGACGACGCCGTTCACGTCGGCAACGAAGGCTCCGATGACGATGACGAAGATCCAACACCGGTCACAGAAGGAGTCTACTCCCCACACCTCTCCGACCCTCTCCTGCGCACCATCACCCCGACAAACTCCGGAATTGCGTTCTACGTCGACCTGCATGCTCATGCGTCGAAGCGCGGCTGTTTCATGTACGGCAACTACTTGGAAGACGAAGACGCGCATACGGACAACGTTCTGTATGCACGTCTTGTTGCAATCAACTCGGCACATTTTGACTTTGAAGCATGCAATTTCACCGAGAGGAATATGTATTCGACCGATCGCAAGGAGGGTCTGTCGAAGGAGGGCTCTGGGAGGGTTGCGCTCTACAAGACACTTGGAATCAAGCACTGGTATTGATGTGTTCAGCTTATTGTCGTATCAGTAGTACTGTGAATTAAATGTTCTATGAATCTGTTACATATTCCTTCCTTTGTACACAGTTGATTATCATGTGCTTATGTTTTCAACTATTACATATACCCTTTGCCTGTATCGTTTTTACATTGAAGACCCTTGGTATCTTGTGGAAAACCTGCTGCAGTGGTTGGTTGTATACACTGTACATGTGTATAGTGCCTTCATTGCTTCACAGCTGCTACTTGTAGTTTGTCACGAGGAAGGCCGTCTGCACACACACACACACACACACACAAAGCCATTTTACGGCCCTTTGTCTGGGACGACCCGGGTGTGAGGGTACCAGACGAGACATTCACCCACTCACACCTGAAATGTGTTGTGGGAGTCTGTCATCATTCTGGATTTTATGAGGCGTGGGGAATATAATAGAGGCAAGTGTGCCGACAATTATTATTATTAAGCACATTTATAGAGCACACTTTCGCGGGATGCCACAAATGCGCTGAATCTGTCTGGACACCACCCCATCTGGACTATTGATGCTGCCACCTCCATCATCCCCCCCCAGTTTTACGTGGGATGCCTTTCCTGTTGCAACCCTTAATTTAATCCTGGCTTAGGACAGGCACCAAATATGCTGGATTGCACACTTGGAGGCTTGGCAGGACGTGTACCATGATATAAATATTTAGTTTTGGCAAACAGTTGAGAATAGATTGGTTACACGTTTTAGTGGACATTATCAGGATGCAGTATCTAGTGAAGTGCATTCTTCAAACTGTTGACTTATCAGCATGAGAATGAATGTGTTCTAATTAATGCCGATGATGTTGGTTGGGAGCTAGTTACACACTGGAGTGCAACTACAACACCGGTCGCATTGTTAACCACGTTCCAATGGCTTCTGGTGACCTCGGCCGTGCAACGCCGCCGCCACTCGCTGCAACACCTCCTAAATACACTCAGTCTCATTATGAAGAGGTTGAATATCTCATATGCTTTAATTTATCTGTGATCATTGATTTGCCTGCTGAGATAAGTTTTGGATGTGAACACCCTAGCTGATAAACAGAGTTGTTGATAATGATGGTAATAACATTATAATGACATCATCTCACTGTGATATCAATGCACTTTATTGTGATTTTTTCTGTGATTAATTAAGTAGATGCAGAATCCTTCCAAAACAATCCAGTTGTGCAGTTGTCGAAGAACTTGTCAGTTTAGTGAAGATAGTAGCACTATTTTAAGTAGGTTATAACAGAATTCTACTGTTGATGATGATGACGAAGATCGAACACCGGTCACAGAAGGAGTCTACTCCCCACACCTGCTTCAACAAAGTTACTTTATATTGAGCATAACCAGTTGGTTCTGCGATGGGTCGGATGGACAAACACATCTCGGCATATAACCAGTCATCCAGTATTCCAGGTTAACTCAACCTCCGGAGCAGGATAGGAAATGAGTCTCGGCCACAGAGTGATCAAGCTGTGTGGCTGTGGAGTAAAGGCTGATTTCGCTTGTGAACAATGTGTGGCTGGCAGGTAAAACTGTTGATACAGTGTGTGTTAGAGATGAGTCAATTATAAGGCACTAGAGCGCTATCCTGTTTCCTGTTTGTTTTACGAACTACTTTCACGTCACTGTGATGTCAGGTTGGACGCGGAGTGGCCGTTGCTGTTCTAGACATGACGGGCAATAACCCGTGGTCGCGGTTAACGTTGTCCGACTTTGCTAGCGTGCACTGTCTCCGTGAAATTTTGCGTCGACAGCTGCATGCCGCACGTTCCACTGCAGCACGCAGTTCACTCAGCAAACCTTCACGACCAACTGTCAAAGGAACGTATGTAATTTACTCTTTCAGATTGCACAGTCTAAAGATTCTGTTAGCAACATTGTTGATGCATAGTTGTCCGTGAAGACGAATTGTGAGTTGTGAATTGTGAGGCATTTTTGAATTGACAGTTGATTGACTGCATTCCAACGACCTTGTACTGTGTAAAGTTGTATAGCATAGATGCTGATCTTCAGTAAGTATACATGGACATGATCTGTAAGGAGTTTGGCGGCTGATGAAGATCTAATGATGCCAGGCCACTGGTTACGGCTAGTGCAATTTATTTCCTTCACTGCTTCAACACTGATGGCTCGGTGGCAGGAAGAGTATCAAGCCCACAAATAAACTCCATTCCACTAATTTCAAGAGGTTCTGTCCCAGAAGACTGCGAGGAGCAAGACTTGAGAGAGTAACCACGTGACTGGCCAGGTTCACATGGATGAACAGCCGCTGAGTGGAAGTGGTAATGTCAGTGAGGTGGTCAACTAGCTGGCAATGTTGGTGGTCGTGTGACAGAGGAGTGAGCGGCGGCGGCGGCGCGGTGCCTCGTGTAGCAATGCTCACATCTCGACTTCACACGTCGTCACTTCATGACATCACTGCAGCTGGTCCGCAGCAGCAGCCGCGTCCATCCGCATCCACACGACGACACTCGGTCTTTGCTACCAAGAAAGAAGTCGGCCCTGTCAGGGATTGTAAGTCAGATTCTGCTCGTTAACAGTCAGCTGCTTGCGGAATCACATCGCACGTTGAAGCATCCTAGTCTTAGTTTCACTACTTAGTCACTTACAGAAACCACACAACACTTCGTCCCACAGCGCAGTTTTGTTTGTGAGCAAGCTTGTGTTTGATGGTTAAACGTTCACTGGTCGTCCAGTTATCGTGTGATAACACTGGCACCATACTGGCTTATCAGGAATGTTTTAGTGAATTTTTTGGGTAAGAAAGATGCACGTGATCATTAATGATTGTTGAACAACATCCTGTACATTGTAGTCTGTGCTTGAACTGTCAGTCATTATGCAGTCGTCTGTTGCACGGTATCTGCACTCCGACATAACACTGGAGCACAATCAGCCATACTAAACACTCTCTGTAGTCCGCGCTCAGTCACGTGGTACTCATTTCCCGCCCCACTGAGGGCAGGTGGCTGAGTTGGCCTGAGAAAATGGCAGCTTATCAAGTTGCTTACCTGTTAAATGCTCACCGTGCAGCAAACCTTAAATTGCAAGTTAAGTGTTGTGCCACTTGACCATTGCAGCAACTTATATAGGCTAGATATGCAGCGGCAAAGCCAGGGTTCATAGTGTGGGCTTATGAGGTTGGTGTCTGGGGAGGGGTGCCACACAGCTCCTCTAACCTGCGGATTTCTGGTAGTCTGGGGGCTTTGCCCAATCCCCCCCCCCAGAAATTTTGTGATATATGTCATTCAGATCTGTAGTCTGTAGTTTTTGCTGCAGTTTTATGGCTATCAAGAGCTTAGTACTAGCTGATGACTGAGGGGGGATGGCGCTACACAAAAATTTCCGATTGGTTTTGTACAGATC
>Ga0209782_1002341_pt1 | contig 10536 bp, 9 predicted proteins | sample WorMetmaBAHAMAS1_FD_187390 | JGI IMG/M metagenome (GOLD analysis project Ga0209782, IMG submission 187390) | Marine gutless worms symbiont microbial communities from Max Planck institute for Marine Microbiology, Germany - Inanidrilus... | ecosystem: Host-associated > Annelida > Digestive system >...
CGCATTTCGTCCGACTGGATCTACTACTGCAGCGATCATCACCCTGCTAGATACAGTCACTGATCTTCTGTCAGCTAATCCGTATGTCATAGTCGTCTCATTGGACTTCTCGAAGGCATTTGACACTATACGACACTCCACTCTCCTACACAAGATATCTCAGCTCGATCTGCCTGACCACGTCTACAACTGGCTTGCAGACTACTTTTCTGGTCACTCTCACTGTACAACTTTCCGCGGACATACCTCCTCTTTACTCAACATCACCGCTAACATAATACAAAGATCAGCCATCGGACCTGCTTCATATGTCATCAACACCGGAGATCTCGTTGCAACTACACCTGGAAACTCATTATACAAATTCACTGACGACACATATCTCATTGTTCCGGCAGTAAACCAGACCTCTAGATTCCTTGAATTGAACCATATACAGTCATGGGCGGAGGAGAACCATCTCAAACTCAATCGGGCGAAATCCGGTGAAGTCGTGTTCACAGATAACCGACGCCGATGGAAGAAGCCGCCGCCGCCGCTGCCGACAATACCTGGAATCGAGCGCCGGGATCAACTGAGGATGCTGGGCGTCACCATTGCCAACGACTTTACAGTTACAGCACACGTTACTGAACTGACGACAAAGTGTGCGCAGACACAGTATGCATTGCGGGTGCTGCGCGCGCACGGGCTGAACGATGACACACTGCAGAACGTCTTCCGGTCTGTCGTCGTGGCTAGATTACTATACGCCGCCTGCGCGTGGCACGGATTGACTCGAGCATCGGATCGGCGACGGATTAACGCTTTGTTTCACCGCGCCCGTCATCAAGGCTACTGTCCGCCGGATCTACCCTCGTTTGAAGAACTGTGTGACTCTGCCGACAACGAACTTTTCGGCAAAGCAGTTGGAGTGTCGAACCACATTTTACACGACCTGTTACCTTCACCTTCCACCGCATCGCAACATTATAAACTCAGACACCGCACGCACTCATTACAGCTACCTGAACATTCCACACATTTGTCAGATTGCAACTTCTTTACTCGCATGTTATATAAAAATATATTAACTACCTAGATAACCCGTAGATTACTCATCACTTTCATATAACGCACATCATATATTTACTTATATTTTATATTTTACTATTGCTTATTATGCTGTGTGTGGCCTGCGTTCTGACATGCCATGTCTAATAAACGAATAATGAATGAATGGGGTTGTTTACGGTTTTATTATCTGTTGTAACAGGGTACTCCACAGATGTATTATTTAAAACTCTCTTCTAGTTACAATAAGCTAACACATCTTGTGAATTTGCATGTCAAGTTTAAGTAACGTGGCTTATTTATCACAATTGCCAGGGTATAGTATGCATGGTAATACGTTAATAGACACTGTTATTGTTCATTGCTGTTCTAGGCTACAGCTTGTTAATTTCAAGCATCAATAGTATAGGCCTAAGTGGTATATCATATGAAAAATCCTGATAACTGTGCCAGCATTCTGTAGACTGTTCACACTGATATCATCTGCAGTTAATTACTGGAAATGCCAGTAGTTGGTGTACCATGGTAAAAAATTCAACTGCAAAAATTAGCTTTATCGTGCAGCAATTTCACACATTTACAGCCACACTATAAATCACTTCAGTAACAATTGTAATAATAAAAACAAACCAATTACTTGCTATAACGTCCGGACGATTTGTGGGGTAGGGATGGGCACCAAGATATAATTTATGGGAGAGTGAAAGCCTGATATATAATGTTAAAAGGGTAGAAGTAGTCCAGAAATAATCAATTTGTGCACGATGCCTAGCATCACCATTTGCACAAAAGTGCTAATCCACGACTGAGAGCTGCTAGCTGAGTGCAAAATAGTGAGCGATGATAATGTTGCACGCGAAAAGGTTCTAAAACGGTTTTCTTTGAAAATATCATTTAGTTCTAATATTTTACAATTTCTCACTTGATCATTAGCAGGAGTACATCAACACGAACTTAACAATATAAAATGATCACAGTAGCACGCATTTGACATAGAAAAAGATCGATTTAATGGTGATACTAGATGATACTCAGCAGGTTACTGCACGATGGGCTATCTGTGGTTTGACAAGCCAAATTGTCTAAGTTTCTCACAGATCACGGTCCGAGGAGGGGCGACTAGACACCGGCCGACTTAACAATTGGCAGACGCATGCAAAGCACATGGCTGAGCCAATTATACGTCGGCCGGTATCTAGTTGCCTCTCCCAAGGGCTACGAGGTGTGAGAAATGCAGATGACTGGCATGTCGGACCACAGATAGGCCATAGTGCAGTAAACGGCTGGATGATAGCATTCAGACTGAGTTTAACATACTTACAGGACAGTGGCAACATGGACTATACAACATGAAAAGAGGCACTGCAAATGTTACTGCTGTTCTTGATTTCCTGTTGAGTTGAGTTGAGTTGAGTTGAGTACTTGGCAGCTGACAGATTGGATTACCTGTTGCACGAGGTAAGGATATAGTTATTTTTATCACGCGACGCTATGGTAGTGCAGCATATGCTGTCATCGTGTGTCAATTTGTGTGTCTGTGTGTCTGTCGTTCTGTCTATCTGTTACCGTCGCAATTGCCATACATATGTGGGGTCATAGATTGAGAATTCGTGACAAAAAAGCACAAATTTGGCTACTTTTGGCGCTCTAAAATTTGGCTTTGGTGACTTGCGACTTTTTGTGTATACTTTGTCAACACTAAGCTGTTGATTTTGGCCTTCTTTTGTGCTACAAATAAAGAATGAAGGGATTTTCTCTTTAAAATTTGTTCGTGAATTTCCTGAATTTCTACAATTTGTAACATTCTAATACTCAATTTATGGGCAGGAGCATATCGTATTGCCGTCATCCGGAAGATACCTTGTTTAGGCATACTGTTACGTTGTCGTTTGCAGGACAGTGGCTGTGGCTTCCAAGTAGTCGACGGTGTCTAGCTTGCTGCCCATGCTCAGTGAACCATGCAGCTGCTGGCCAGTGACAGTTGGCATGGGCAGTGGTCATTAACTGGCCATAATAATGCCCCGCTGTAATGTCACAGCAAAGCATTATTATGGCCAGCTGATGACCGCTGCCCACGCTAGCTGCTGCTGGCCAGCGGCTGCACGGTTCACTGAGCTGGGCATTGTCGCAGGTTACAGACCTAGCTGCTAGGCGGTAGACCACGCCCACTGTTCTGATAGTCATACTACACCACCATATAGTAATCTGGCCATAACTGATGACCATATTATACAACATAAATTATAAATAACTGCAGACAAATGACTTAAAATAAATTTTTAAGCAACTTTATTTGGAGCTTTACCTGCATCCTTACCTGACATATCTGCTGTCTCCTTTTCCATACTCTTTCCCTAGAAATCAGAAACATCAGTGTAGTCAGAAATCACTATATGATTTCCGAGATTTGCTACGAAGAACACAAGAAGCTATACTATTGCAGAGGGACCGCGCGACACTCAGTAGAATTCCTGCAACTACAAAACAGCTCACTCGAAAACCAGAGTCCCGGACCTATAGTGTGGCATTATTTGTGTGATCCTACGTTTAGCCATTTTGATACAATACAGACACACACACACACATACAAACACACACAGACAGATGGACAGACACACGATGTTGGCATATACTGCGCTTAGCATAGCGTCACGCGGTAAAAATCAATCATATTGCACGGCCAAGTATAATTACCAGGCAACAAGTGTCCGTCGATAGCAAATTGCTATGCAGACCAAGAAATGTAAATGGTTACCACATATTTGAACGATAATGCGCAAACTCCACTTAATCGATTTCTTGTCTATATGTTATACAGCCAACTTTGCAAAAAATGCAGTGACAAATCGAACTGATGGAATTTAGGCCTAAGCCTTAGTGTGGCCTCGACCGCCGTAGGTGCGATAAGCAATAGTCCGTCGTCGATCTAAGTCTACAGTTGCGCATACAAAATTGGGTCACATAGCAAAACCACGCCCCTTTTAGGGGAAATTTGTCATCACTTTGGCCAGACTTGATATAGTCTGCCTTTGTACAAATCTTGAGAGCTCTAGCTTCAGCCATTCCTGAGATATGGATGGGGCATCCAAAATTTAAAATGTGTCAAGTGACGTAACCACACCCCTTTCAGGGACGGTTTGTCGTCCGTCGGCTGGGACTAGCTACGATCAACATGTACACCAAATATGAAGTCTCTAAGTTTACTCACTATGAAGATATGTAAGGCGACAAAAAATGCAAAAATTTGGGTGGTTTGGGGGGTCATCGGAAACATAGCCATTCGATAGAGCGCATACAACTTCCTATTTGACTTTAATACAAAGTATGCATCTATCTTGTACCGTTTTCGTGTTATAGCGCGTTTTTTGTTGAAAGTGGCCAACTTTAACCCACCCCACCTGCATTTGTCGCCCCGTAGGAAGTGATCCCCTTCGAATTTCGCCGTGAGCTTTGGTGTCAGAAAACTAGAGTCCCGGGGCTATCGTGTGGCATTATTTGTGTGATCCTACATTTAGCCATTTTGATAGAATACTGGAGTGTGACAAACACACACACACAGAGACAGACACACAGACACATGACGACGGCATATACTGCGCTTAGCATAGCGTTGCGCAGTAAAAACTGGTGCAAACAGATCATCATGCTTAAATAGTTGCAACAATAAGCTCTGCTATTGTAGAGAAACCACGCAATGTGCTTTGTCAGTCAAAATCTTGTTAACTGGTGTACAAATACAATGCAAAACGCTGCAATTGAGGAATGACCTTAAGTACACTCAAGGTCATCCCAATTGCTGCTATTACATAAACCATATATCATTTCCTGTTAGTGGCCTGTTGTTACAACATCTCTATCTAGCACTGTATCGAAGATATAACCAGTTTGCAATATATGTGACTAGCTGTGACCTTAAGAAGTCCTTCACTTTTGACACAATTTCACACATCATGTGTGCCTTCTGATTCATGTGTAAAGATATCGTAGCTAAAACGCATTATTGAGCCCATTCTATGGGGCCATAGCTGTCCCCTGTCATGCATTGTCGTTGTTGTTGTTGTTGTCGTCGTCGTTGTCGTGGACATCAATTTTACATTGCCATTCATCAGGTGTCGCTACTGTCGCACGCCGCTGTGCTATAGCTATAGCTGGCTTCGGCTCATCTTGGTAGTGGTGTCGTGCCAGTAAAACGTACTATTACGGTTGTCAGTCATTATTAGCCTACTCGACCATAATACGAATCCTAACCTTGACCTATGACAATGCCCCTTTCAGCGACAATTTGTCGTCTGTAGCTACCCTGAACTACCTATAATCAACCTGTGTATCATATTCAAAGTCTCTATACGTGTGTGGGTTACGTTGTACAGTTTTTATTTGTCGAAAGTCGCCTATTTTGACCTATATGCTATCAGCATTTGGCGTCCCCGTTGGGGATAGCCCCGTTTGAATTTCGCCGAGATCTTTGGCAACGGAAAACTCGAGTCCCCGGGCTATCGTGTAGCATTGTTTGCGTGGTTTAACCCACCCCACGTGCATTTGTCGCCCCCGTAGGTGGTGACCCCGTTCGAATTTCGCTGTGGTTTTGTCGTCAGAAAACTAGAATCCCTGGGCTATTGTGTGGTATTATTTGCACACCCCAATTATTATTCATTCATTATTTTTCATATGCGACATGCGTGTCTCAGGCGACACGTTGACTATCCCACGACGATACAGCTACATGATTGCCAGCCTGACTCTCACTCCAGACCGCGCCATCTCCAGTCATCTGATTCACTAACGTGCGTCGTTCGACGTGCACACAATACGTACGGAGACCGGTGCTTTGCTACTGCAGGGCCGCAGGTGTGGAACTCCTTGCCGATCGAACTGCAACAATGTGACTCTCTTGGGCGATTTAAGCGGTGTCTGAAGACTTTTCTCTTTGGGTCGTGGAACTACGGCGCTTTGTGATTGTTTGTAAAATAGCGCCGTATATAAATAGTCTTACTTACTTACTTACTTACTTAGTGCCAATTCATGACTGTGTACATACAGACAATTCACTGCAGGTGCCAACCTCGTATTTCACTCATAGGCCAATGTCATATAGCCTAAGTATACGTACTGCATGGCGTGCTCAGTATTTTCCCTTCTTTAGCGCGATGTGCCATATGCTACGAGCATGACGTCTGTCTCTAACATTTGTGTATTGTGATCACATAGTGCAACAAAAAGTGGAAATCGGCAAATGACAGGATAGGTCGGTGTCTTGGTATCTGCATGCCGAAGCCGACCCAGATCGTAGTATTGCGTGATCCGGGCTATGGAAAAATGTGGAGACTGGTGATTTTTGTATTCCAAATGTGTGTTGTTTTGAGGTGGTGGTGTGGTAGAAGGGTGCATTTCATTGAAGAGGTATGGGGCCTATGGGGTTGTGTGTTAATGGCTGTTATGCTGTTGCAACATTTGCTGCTGGGAGGCTAATTACTTTGAGGATTTTGACATTTTTTTGCAGATCAATATGGCAGATTCAGCCAAACCCAACACAGGTGATCATCCTCTTCATCCCAATTCACAGACTGCTGCACATGAAACCATTGACAAAGAAGAAAGGAGACGACAGCAGAAGAGAAAGTACATGCAAAGAAGGAGATAGGAAGATGCACAAAAAAGAAAGAAAGCAGCAGCAAAGAGGAAAAAGCGTCAAAATCCAGAGCAGTTAGCAAAGGAAGTGGCAGCCATGGGAAAGAAGCATCAAAACCCACAAAAACTGAGAATAGAAGCAGAAGCAAAAAGGAGAAAACGTCAAGATCCAGAGCAGCTGGAGAAAGAAATTGCAGCAATGAGAAAAAATGTGAAAACTTTGAACAGCTTAAGAGGGAGGCAGAAGGCAAGAGAGTCAGAAGATCTGCACATCTGCTCGAATCCAGAAGGCAAGACAAACAGAGGCAAAATTGGGCTTGCAGGAGAGCAGAAGAAAAGCAACTGACATATGACAACTGGATCATCAGCAAATACAGTGACTGATAAGCAAATAATAGAAAAGTGGCAGCAAATCATCAAAGATGAGCAAGGAATCTTTTTAGAAAAAGCAAAGAGAAGCCAGAGTGCATTTGTTGTCATCGCATGCTGTATCAGAAGTCTGTGAAAATGTTTAAGACCCAGAAGTATGACTGGACCAACTATGTTGAAAGAAAACATTCCAGTCCACAGATGATACAGAGCACAAATACATCTGTGAAACATGTCATCATGACCTGACCAATAAAAACCCTCGGCTGCCATGCCAAGCAGTGGCAAATGGTCTTGAGCTGCCCAAGGTGCCTGATGAGCTGCAAGACTTGAATGATTTGGAACGACACTTCATCAGTCTTCGCATACCCTTCATGAAGTTAGTGGCACTTCCGAAAGGTGGACAGTTTGGCATCAATGGTCCTTGTGTGGATGTTCCTTCAACTGTCACTGCCATGTGTGATCTATTTCCAAGACTGCCATCACAAGTTCAACTTTTTGATTTTAAACTGAAGAAGAAACTTTAATACAAAGGGCACCACATGCACAACCGAATTGAGCCACAGAAAATCATGAAAGCCTTGCTGTACTTGAAAGAACATCATCCTGCATACAAAGCAGTGACAATCAATGACAAGTGGGAATCTGAGTGTGCAGAAAGTCCCCTGTGGCAAGTGCTGACAAGTTCAACAGTCCAGGAAGAAGCTACTTCAGTGGAGGGGGAGGAGAAGGAGAATAGAGATAACACTGAACAATCTACAATGACTGCAGTCCAGAAAATAGCAGACAGATATGCAGAGATACACTTCAGCCATTCACATCATGCCTTGAAATAGATGATGTTGAAGGAGCTACTTTCTGTGTTGCCCCTGCTGAAGATGAAAAACCAAAACCTATCACCATGGATGAAGATTTTGAGGTGCTGGCTTTTCCAGACTTGTTTCCAGCAGGCAAAGGTGGATTTCACCCAAATGAAGACAGGACAAGGAAGCTGAATCTCCGTCGCTACTACAATCAACGCCTCCTGAATTTTGATGGACGATTTAGCAAAAATGTCGAGTACTTGCTCACTGCTCAATATTCAACAGAACTGAAACAAGTGCAAGGTAACATTGGCATCTGCATTCGACTGAAGAAGGGACAGAAGTTTGAAGGCAGAAAGCTCACTGCTGGTATGCTCCGAAATGAAAATGACTGCCAGAAAATGATGCACAAAGAGCAAGCATAAAAGTTCTTGAAAACTGTGCGAGGGACTCCAGCCTACTAAAGCAATATGCTTCTGGTAAACCTGGCAATGTTGAAAGGTCTTGGAGTTCCAACCTTCTTCATGACTTTTTCTGCAGCAGATTATCACTGGCCAGAGATTATCCAAACCATTGCTCAACAGTATGCAGGAAAGAAATTCACAGAGGAAGAGGTTCTCACAATGGACTGGGATGAAAAACCAAAGTGGCTTCGAACAAATCCAATCATGGCAGTCCGGATGTTTCTTCATCGGTGGGAAGCCCTCAACGAATTCATCACAGGACCAGCACACCCACTTGGAATTGTTACCCACTTTGTGTACAAAGTGGAGTTTCAGGCTCGTGGATCACCACACATCCATGTTGAATACTGATCAAAGATGCACCAAAACTCAACTTAAATCTAGATTCTGACAGAAAAGTTTGCACATTTGTCGACAAATTCATCACAGCTAGCATTCCAAGCAAAAAAGAAAACAGTGAGCTGCATGATCTTGTCACAGCAAGGCAAGTGCATGGAAAATGTTCAAGCTACTGTTTAAAGCCCAATCAAACATGTCGATTTGGATTTGAGAAGGTGCCATCTCCCAAATCTCTGATTTCAAGAGAACTCCCTGAAAATCAAGAAAACAGAAAAAATGTTTTGGACAAAGCCAAGGAGACATTGAAAAAAGTGAAAGCAGAAATGCAGAATGATCTGGACAAAACCTTGGAGGAGATTCTCCAAAAACTCCAAATTTCAAGTGAGCAGTATGAGAGGCATCTTCAAGTCGCACACAGATCATCTCGAATCATCCTCAAGCGTAAAACAAATGAGTGTCGTGTCAATGCCTACAATCATGACCTTCTGCAAATTTGGAAGGCAAACATGGACATTCAATACATTGAAGATGCCGTGAGTGCAGTCATGTATGTTTGTGGTTACATGATGAAGTCAGAAAAGGGAATGGTGGAGCTACTAAGGCAGTCTGCAGAGAAGTGTAAGAGGAAGACAAAGTCACAGCTGAAGACTATAGGCAGAGCATTCCTTGGAAGTCAAGAAGTTTCAGCACAAGAGGAGCAATGGATATCCTGTCACTTCCTTTGATGAAAAAGAGTGACACAGTGGTCTTTGTTGCCAGTGGTCCTAAGGCAACAACAGTCTCCATACTAAGATTTGATTTGCACAAATTTGAAGATGATGAAGAAGATATTTTCATGATATCAATTCATGAACGCTATGCTGCACGGCCAGCATGTTATGAAAAGATGACTCTTGCATTTTTTGCCACACACTATGTAAACCAAAAGCCTGCAAACATTTGTGAGATTGAAGAACTTGGAGAACAGGATGACGAATCTCATTTTGTGAGGGAAGCTGATGATTTGGTGGAAGCTAAAAGCCTGGACAAGTCTTATCCTCACATCATGAAATTGCACAAAAGACTTGGACAGATGAGCAGACATCGGAAACCAGCAATTTTGAGAGTTCACAGGTTCAACAAGGAGAAGGAACCAAACAGCTATTTCTTTTCAAGAATCCTGCAGTTCTTCCCGTGGAGAAATGAAGAGATCTTTGCTGACAATCCAGAAAACTTCTACTCTGACAGGAAGGAACACAGAGCAGAATGCAAAGCAGTTTAATCAGCATGAAGAAAACACAGATCAGGCAAATGAGCAACTGATGCAGGAAGGTGCTCCTAAACATCTTTGGGATCTAATTGCGCCTGGTGAGCGGGAACAAGATGCAGAAGCACTGTCAGAGGGCTCAACAACTCATCGAGATTTTGAGAAGGAAGAGGGTGATATGGTGGAAAGCACTGTCAATGCAGACTCAATGAACAGTGTTTTGGGAAAATTGTACACAAGAGAAGCCAAAAAGCAGGAATTGGAAACAAAGAAGTACAGAGAGATGTATCAGATGCTGAATGAAAAGCAGAGAACTGTTGTGGACTACAATCGTGACTGGTGCGAGAAAGCTGTTATCTGCCGAAAGGAAGGTAAAGCTATCACACCATATCACTTATTTCTTTGTGGACCTGGAGTTACAGGAAAGTCCCACATGGTGAAGTTGATTCAGCGGGATATCAACTATTACTTCAAGGACAAGGATACAGATCCAGAGGATCCTTTGTTGCTGTTAATGGCCTTCACTGGCACAGCAGCATTTAACGTTGATGGTATCACTCTGCACTCAGCACTATGCTTGCCCACAAGTCGATCACCAGGTCTGTCTGATGAAAACAGAAGCATTCTTCAGCAG
>Ga0209782_1002342_pt1 | contig 10536 bp, 5 predicted proteins | sample WorMetmaBAHAMAS1_FD_187390 | JGI IMG/M metagenome (GOLD analysis project Ga0209782, IMG submission 187390) | Marine gutless worms symbiont microbial communities from Max Planck institute for Marine Microbiology, Germany - Inanidrilus... | ecosystem: Host-associated > Annelida > Digestive system >...
AATAATAATTTACTGATACAGTAGACCTAGACTATTGAAATTTTAGGTTGTGGATGTTATTTTCTTTTAAATTCGATTTTTGTATGCTTACATCAGATTGATCAAATTGATCAGTTAGTTTATTTATAAAATGACGTTTAGTACTAAAACATGTTTTGCTAATTAACTAGAATTTTTGAAAGTGAGAAGTAGTATATACATATGTGCCTTTGTTGTTAGGATATTGTTCTAAGGACAGTCTTTTGGCTTTTAAAATACAGTTGCAGTAATTTTAGAGATTTCCGAACAAGATACTTAAGCGTCTACCATGTATAGCTAGGAACATGGCTGCATGTATTTTGCATGTGTGTGTGTGTGTGTGAACGCAGTGGGCATATTGCTGAGAGAACAAACATGCGATACTTCCTGGCAGCTGGCATGTTTCTGAGTGGAGTCACAACGATATTGTTTGGATGTGCATACTACTGGAAAATTCACGTCTTTGCATATTTTGTCATAATTCAGGTCTGATAATGCACTGCATATTTTTAAAATGTACTTTGAACAATTGTTGTGGGCTTTATATATTTTGTGTATTCTATTTATCACTTTTTTTTACTTTGTCCTAATTGTTTTTGCTGTATCGTTTGTTTTTTTGTAAGGATATTTTTTGTAAGTAACTGCTTTATTGCAATAAATCAAGTGCAGTGTATTACAGAAAGTTAAGTTTTTACAGAATGTGTCTGACATAAATTTGTACTCTTATTGTTTAGTATACTTTTTGTTATGAAAATATGCATAGTTCTATTACTAATGAACTTGGGCACATTATTTACATTTGCCACGATTGCTGGGGTACTGTTTTTACCATTGGTTGTCTGTTTGTTTATTTGTCACATGGTAACTCGAAAAGTTTGGGCATGTTGATTCATTTTATGTGATTTTGGGAATAAATAGAAATTGAGGATCAGAAAAGACTATTAAATTTAGGATATTGTGGATATTATAAGTTTATTAGTTACTGAGCAGTTTGTAGCTGTTCAAGATGCTACAAATTTCATCTTCATCTTTTATTTAGCAAATGAGCGTCAATAATATTAATACAATTATAAAAATAAGTACAAAGTGCTCAATTTGCATGGTTCACGAAGGGGTATGTAGCCCGCTTACACGTGACCAATAAAACAATGAACATAAGATTACACAAAAATACGCAACACAATACAATACTAAAATACTACGTACAACTACAACTTTCCCACCATAAATCTACTTAAATCAACTTGTCTTAATCGGTTTTTAATCAACAATAGCTGATTTGTTGAGAATTTTGTTTGGCAATGAGTTCCATGCATTAATTACACGAACAGCAAAAATATATTTTCTGCAATTCACTCATGATGGTGGAAGAAATGCTTAAACGAATGACCACGTGTTATATGATCATGATCAATAGTAAAAAAGCTATCAGACTGCAGTGCAACTAGACCATGGACAATTTTAAAACACATGATTTTTCCAGTAGGGCTGCTGCTTTTATTCTCATTTTGTAGCTGTAGCTAGGTAGCACATTTGTGGCAGATCATGCATTGTCTTTTCTCTGCCAGGAGTGCTCGGCGTTTATTCATGCCACAGTGTTCACTTGTGTTTGCAGCTGGTATGTGGTATATTCCAGTCATCTGGCTGGCCTCCTGTGGTCGCCATTGTTGCTAACTGGTTTGGCAAAGGAAGGTTTGCAATGCTTTTGCTGTATACGTGTTGAATTGTTACGATGACTGTAAGTTAAAGAAAGCGATACTCCGATATTGTTTCAAGGATCGTAGGGGCTGATGTTAGGCAAGCAGTGTGCAGGTGATATTAGTGATAAAATCCAGCAGCAGTATCCTGCCATCGCTTCTGCCAAGCCTGCAGGTATATTTTAACCACAGAATGTCACTGCTTAGTGGGGGGAACCCCAGCCCAGTGCATCAATGACGCCCCCCTGGACTATGACTAAATCTGGGCTGGACATTATGAGTAAAAAAATCAAAATAAATAGACTAAAATTAAAATAAATATAAAAATGTAATAACAACTTACACTTACCTTACTCCAAGAATTAATCTCTATTAAATTTGTAATATTTACAATATAATCTTTACCTTGTAGGTGTGATATGACCTGAATTGTGTTGAAAGCGCTGTTAAACCCCAACCAACGAACCGTCACCGCTTAGTGAACAGTGCAGATCTGTGTCATAGCAAAGGGATCAATCCAGCCACCGTTTGATCACTGGTCCAATGCCCTCCTGTTGTAACACCATGCCATGTTGTGACCACCATTTCTCCATTAAATGCTGCAAGTGACAGTGGACTATTTACTGTGTCTTGATGCAGCGGTAGAGTGTTTGATCAGCAGTTTATGGGCTTGACTTCTTGTCAAATGGTGTGATGCAATTAAAGGACTTTTCAAGGTTACATACAACGTTTTATGCTAAACAGTTGGTAATATCACAATATAGACCTTTGTTACTACACCAAAAGAGATGTGTTTTAGCCCTGCATTGGGGCTAATGTAGACCTGTTGCTGAAGTCAAAATGCCCCAAATATCCCATTGGAGACGTCGTCCTGTAAGTAACTAAATACAGTACGTATTAGGGATGCACCTATCAATGCAAGTTTTTTTGTAAACATGTACATGTTTACTAAACGTTTACACGAATATGGCAGACAGTAATAAAATGCAGATGTTTTTCAGTTGGTTCTCAGTCATGATAACAACATCATGGCTTGTAATGGCCACAGCCACCTGTAACGTCAACTACAGAGCCCTTCATGACGTTTATTTGTCCCGAATTGTTGCTTAATTTTGCTATAAGTCGCCAAAATATCACGTTGTTCTATTCTCTGATGTAGTTGTTTTCATCATTTTAATAATGAATCTTGTGACTGCCACCATATTTTGGTGTACACTATAGCGTAATTTTGTACACATGTACACAATAGCTTATTGTGTACACGTGTACATGCGTGCATCCCTAGTAAGGATGACTGTCTTAACATCTTATTTATTTGTCGTTTTGAGAGTGACAGTTTATTAACTTGAAGTTACAGTAGTAAATTTTGCAAAGTATATTCTTATACTGGTTGGTACTACCAATTACCAAAGAACTATCACAGGGCTTTTGTACAATTGTATTCATTATCTTGCCATTGTATACTACAATTATTTCCAGTTTTTTATAGTAGCTGTTATTATGTCACTAAGACATGCATGTGTGTGTTGAAAGGCGTGGTTTAGTCTATGGAATATGGAATTCTCATACATATGTTGGTAACATACTTGGATCGTTGATCGCTGGTGCATTCTTGAACAAAGCCTGGCATGACAACTGGGGATTGTCATTTATTGTACCAGGATTCATTATTGTTGGCATTGCAATACTTGTTTTGCTGTTTCTTACTCCCCGTGAGTAACTTGAATTTGTGTTTTTTAGCTGTAATTTATTCTTATACTCGTCTCTTTTGTTAGAATCAAAATATTAATTTAAAGTTCACTTTGCTGTTCTTTAGTCGATAAATTATATGTAAATTTGCATTGATGAAACAAAACTAAAGTGCTTTGTGAACAGAAAGAATTTGCCATGAAATATCTGTCAGTAATAGAATTTTAGATTTTTTTCTTTCTGTAAAACAGATGACTTTTTAAATGGATATTTATATGCCCTGCTCTTGATATTTAATGCATTAAATATTTGAAGTTTTTTTTCTTTATATAGATCCAAGTGATCTGGGCATTACTGTCACTGATGCAAGCGTTCAAAGTGTGAGTTTGTCATGCAAATTTGGTATATGATATTTTTTGTAAGTCTATCAGTTGTAGATAAGAGAAGTCAATTTAGATTGTTATCTTGTTTAATTGCATACTGTAATTTGTCATTTTAGTTCATTTATGCAGAGTGTGCTTATGCAAAGAAGAAAACTACCACCATTACCTTCAATTTATCAGCCTTGTAGGTGAATCTGGGTTGGCCAGTTTCCGTTAGTTTTTCCTCCACTTTTTTGGAAGACAATCTTAGGGGATAAGTGGTACTGACTTTCACAGGCCAGATGCCTTTTCTATCACCTAACCAACACGGAATGGAACTCAAATTAGAGGAAATCATTTATCGGTCTCACTCATTGATTCACTGCCAAAGTCTGCAGTAAAGGTAACTTATTCCGACATTTCAGTGTCACTGCGTTCGAGAAGAATGTTTAAAAGACTGGTAATAGAAACAAACGTATCAAATGGTGATATATTTCAGGCAGCGGGAGCGCTTTGATGTAGCTGTGTTAACTTCTGTAGTAACTTTGATAGTGATGTGTACAGCCATGCTCAATGCGGGACCAAGCACAGACGCTAGTGGTACCTAGTGAAACTGGTGAGTGTGACAGTGATGAGGCAGAACCACTAGTGCAGTCTGAGGATGAGGATGAGGATGAGCAGCATCAGCAGCAGCAGCCAGTACCAGCGGCTGAGATGCGTGCAATCAGCTTTCTTGGAGCTCTGCGTATTCCAGTAAGTTTTTGGAATGGTGTTTGTAATGTTACACGTAATGAATATCCCAATTGCAGTAGTGATCTGGCAACTGAAACGTTGCCCTTCCTACTTTTCCTACTTCCAACTGAGGCCGATTGTGTGACAACATTTGGGCAAGTTGTTATTGTAACGTGTACATCGTCAAAAAGTTTACTCTGTTATCTTATATCTCAAACAAATCAACACAGTTTGATTTTTCTACGCTTACATTTCCACATATTGTACAGTTTATATATTTATATTTATATTTATACTTTAGTATTAACAGTACAATGTAATAGTAATGGCCTGGATCGGATCTGTAACAATTTCTTACTAGGATTCATCAGAAGAGAAATCACATGGCTTTCACTTTTAAGAGCATCCTTGGGAGATCACTGCTTAATTAGTTAGTGGTGGCTTTTGTAAGTACTATATTTGTAATGATACTCCATGCACTGCGAACACATTTTTGCTCAGTTTGGCTACCTGCATGATGCTTTAAGTTTTTCATTTATTCGTATAAATCGATAATTACACAGTTATGTCAATTATGTGTCCCGTACAATGTGTGACTGATTGTGTTGTAGGGAGTTGTTGAATTTTCGCTGAGTCTTTTCTTTGCGAAGTTCGTCAGCTACACATTTCTCTATTGGCTGCCGGAGTACATCAATGTTTCTGGTATGTGCACAGTGGATAATGTGTAAGTTATGAACACAACAGTAATGGTGTATGGTGTGGTTGTGTGAAGAATCACCATGAAGTACATCTGGGCTTTCAAAAACTTCATCTCAGTCTTAAATCAGGAACAAATGTAAACTGACTGACTTTGATTCACTTGTAAGAATGGCAATTAAACTACTGTATATAAGTGTATGTGATATAACGTTGTTGTCAGACATGTGATACAGCAAAACAGGTTGCGATGGTACGGGCATGTGTTGCATACAAAAGATAATGATTGGGTGAAGAGATGTATGGAGTACAGAAGTCGAGGGTTCCAGACCCAGAGGAAGACCAGAGAGGACTTGGAGAGAGGTTCTACTAAGACTGTCGAACATGCAGATTGAACAGGAAGGATACCATAGATCGTAGTATAGTAGATGGTGGAAGTTGATGAAGGATGGTTGATGATCAGGATATGTGAGTGAGTGAGTGAGTGAGTATGATTAAGAGGTTAGTAGTTTGACTACCTCAGTTTTGCATAGGCTGGGAAGCTGCAAGAATAGACTGGATCACATTCCCAGGCGATACATACAAGACAACCAAAGCTGAATTTAGTTTTTTAAAAGTTTATTTTGTGTTATAATATTTTTGTTTATTGGTGCATGTCTGTTTTTACGTATTATGTTTAATTTCTTCATAACCATGCTAAGGGTGATGGCTGGAAAGAATGAATCTGAAATTACCTGTTTTTATGATGACTGGGACATAAAACCTTAACTCATTCAGTCTCGGCTGTTTTTGTGTACATGATACATTTCTGTCAGATTGTACTATTGTATCTCAGTCTCTGCCTGTGTGTTGTTATCTGCAAGAAATTGTGGTTATGGGATGTTGCAGATAATGTCAATCAGAATGAAGCAGCCGATTTGTCGACACTGTTCGATGTTGGAGGCATCATCGGTACGTTTAGTTCTCGTTTAGTTGTTGCATCATGTTATTCAGTGATGGCTTACTTTGTTGCCATACATAACATCATTTTGTTTCCATTAGTCTTGCCAGCATTGTTTATTGCCATTTTTTGTTGTCACACCCATTATTTACAGCATAGATGGATATGCTATGATGTACTCGTTTGAAGTACCTGCTGCTGTGTAATTTGCAATAGTTTCTGTGTATAAAGAAAAATGTGGCCAGATGCAAACATCTTACAAAATACTGTGGCACAGTGGTAGAATGTCGGCGAACTTTTCCTGTCCTGTGCTCAGCCTGCAGCTGATTGGTGTCCAGTATTGTGGGTAAACCATCTGCTATTCAGAAAAGTGGTCACTATTTGGCAAAGTTGAGAGCAAGACTATACTGGCATTCTCTTGTTGACTTACGGCATACACGTGCGTATGTGTGTGATATGCATGTTAAGGTGGCATCGTCGCAGGAGTAGTTTCCGATGTAACTGGTTGCCGTGCTCTTACCTGTATTATCATGATGTTGATTGCGGTGCCAATGGTACGTCATCTGTTGAAACTCCTACGTAGGAAGATTATTAATTGCAAAGTGCACTGTCTGCTTCATGCTACTAAGACAGTGTGATATGAAGTTATCTTGTTACCAGTCATGTAACACAACAACAACAACAACAGCAACAACACCCATTTCATGGTTCTTTGTCTGGGTCTACCCTTCCTTTCTTATTCATGCTTCATCTATCTTTTTGCTTTTCATCCCTTCCCATTCTTCCAGAATAGTTCCACTCCATTTCCACGCCCAGATGTCGTAGGAGGCGACTAAACGTGGCTTTAGTTTTATTGTGTTGATTTTTTGTTTAACGGTTTTTTTAGTTATTTGCATTGTAGTTAGATTTATTTTTGTCTTGTGGTGTGAAGTTGTCTTCTCCCTGTTATCGGCGCTGGTGTAGTAATTTAAATGAGCCTCTCTGTGTCTCAAAAAAGTATACCACCCAACCACCAACAATAATTTTTACTAGAATTGTCCGATTCCAATAATATTTGGTATAAATGTAAGTGAATATGCCATCGAATGGTTGTATAATTTCTCACATTATTTGTTTAATGTACTTATCTTACATTGTGAAACTTTAAAAAGTTAAAAATCATGAATTTAGCGTCAGATTGCACATATCTCAGTGCTAGGAAGTTAAGTGTGAAAGTGTAATTAACAGCAAAATTTTGTTATGTTTTATAGTTTTATTTTACTTATTAATTATGCAATATCTGGCTTAGAATGAACAGGAACAAGTTTTATTGGGTCAGTGTGCTGAAGCAGTGAGTTTTAGGGATGCACCTATCGTGTAATTTTGTAAATGTGTACATGAAACTAGCTGAGCTTCTGTATGTTTCAGATGTTTGTATATGAATTTTGGGGTGCATCAAGTATTGCTGTCTCTGTAGGTATGTAAATAATTCTGGCTGACTATTCATACTGGTACATTGTGTGTTAATCTAGTGACTACTTTGATTTCTGTTCTGTGCTGTTGTTTGGGCAAAAGGAGGGGCTTAAAAACATGCTTCTGTTATTCTCAAACTCTTTTCCAATACAATGTAAAGAGAAGAATGCCTATTGAAGAAAAACTGAAAGTACCAGTTGTAGTACCGAAAGAAGTTTTCTGTCAAGAATATTTCTTCCTTTCACTGCAGTGTATTGCGAAATAATTTCCATGTAATGTTGCAGTGTTGCTGTTGTTGACTGGAGCGATGGTGAACGGACCTTATTCTTTGATAACAACTGCTGTCTCCGCTGATCTTGGTACACATCCGTGTCTCCATGGTAATGCCAAAGCACTTGCCACCGTATCGGCTATCATTGATGGCACCGGCTCAGTTGGTGAGCATCCGCCTTGTTCGGATCATCTTATTCATCTATTTCTGATGAAAATTATTGCTAAGTTAGTTTTAGCAACACAATGGTGGCTGAGAAATACACTGAAGTCGTATAATACTGGCAGTATTCAGTGACTGTTTACTGACGAATTTCATTTTGTCACCTGTTACACTGAACAGAAACTTGTCAGCATTACAGGCAGAGTATTAACAATTATCACAGGATTGCTACTTGCTAGACCATTTATTGCAAATTTGGCATGTAATTTATTATAAACAATAATAAAAATTAAAATATAACTAATGAGAATAATGGTGAAAAAATCCTGTAGTGGCATCAGAGAGACGGCATAAAGGGAGCAAGCAGTGTACCTATATTTGATGATGTGTGAATAGATGAGGCAAGGTCAATGGTTGAGACCAGTGTTTTGTTTTCTTCAGTGCTTTGACACTGTTGAATTCACCCCATAAAAAATTGACCCACTTATTCACCAAAGGTTCTTTATCAGAATGCGCGGAGGAAAAATGAAGGAAACTGGTTAACTCAGGTTTACCTGCAAAATGCTGTTAAAATGTAGGTAGGTAGGTAGAGTAATAACATAAAGGTAAGGGGCTGTTGTTGCGGGGAGATAGTTAAGTCTATCCCTAAAGACATCTTGATTATTAATTCTTGTAAGAATACTGGAATTTGTCGGCTAGAATCCATATATCCAGCTATTTAACACAGCACCAGCATCTGATAGATAAAGACCATGCAGCTGTACTGTCACATTCGACACATCCACAATGGCATGTCGGCAAGAACAGTAATTTAATTCTTAGTGCTTTGCTATGGTAACAGCGTATAATTTGTCTGCAGCAGCAGCAGTTTCGATGGCTGTTAATATCAGAATGAGACAAGTCATCAGAGTAGATATACATGTAGACATTGGTACTTTTTGTAGTCATATTTGTACCCAAGATACCATGTTATCATTCAACTACCAGATCACTAGCATTTACACCTATTGCTGTTATTTTGTGTGATAAAGGGGCAGCAATCGGACCTCAGTTGGCTGGTATTCTTAGCAGAAGTAGTTGGCATCACGTCTTTTATATGCTGATTGCAGCCGAGTTTGTTGCATTGCTGGTGAGTACATTTTCTGAGTGGATATCAGCACATTAATATTTCATTCCTGCTTTTTGTATTTGTTTATTATTTTACAACTAAAAATGTCACAGTTTGCATGTGAGATCACAGACCTAACTTGAAGACTTAAAAACTGGTACCAGTAGTCTTTTGCAGCATGCAGAAGATTGCTCATCTTAAGTCTGCGAACATCTGCCCTAACGTTGCAAATGTATCTCGGGATAGTGTAGTGGGCTGTTTTAGATAACTGCAATTAATTCACTAATCCATTGCTGACCTTTCGGTACATGTCTTGACAAAGCAGTTACTCAAAAAGAACTGTGGTGTTTTATTTCTTTGTTTAATGCATGGGGTGTTTCTTGTTTGTTAGTTGCTGTTACGACTCGGCGTCAAAGAAGTGCAACAGTTTTTTTGCTGGCAGTCTTCTCGGGAACCAGAAGAGCAGTCAGTGCGAAACATCTGATGCATATAGTTTGGTTATGATGTTTTTATTGTGCATGTGCTGTTTTGTATTTTAGTTTGTCATTTGTCTGAGGTTAGGCAGTTATTTCTTGCTTCCAGGTTTAGTGATAATGTTGTGTATTGTCTCGACATGTGCATATAATACCGTTATTTCCTTCTGGTGGTATTATTAAGCCACATTGCAGCTTGTAAAATGTGGCCTATTGCTACATACGGAGTAGTGTGGTCAGTCTGTGTGTCGGTCTGTTGGGACACGACCGTGAGCCCTGCAAAAATTGCTGAACTGATTAAGATGTAGTTTCGGATGTTGACTCGTGTGAGCCAGGGAACCATATATTAGACAGGGTCAAGATGCCACCAGAGAAAGCGCACACTTAGGAAGCTGTGACCACTTATTTTAGTCACGGCAATAGTAAAATAAAACTTCTTTGTTACAGTGTACATTGCAGTTGTTATGAAAAGTGTATAGCAGGGGCGTAGGCATGAAATGATTTCTATGGGGGGGCTAAAATGTTTGGGCCCCCTGGATTCGTGGCTCCGACAAGGCCGAGACTAGGTTTTGTGTTCTGTGCCGAAATGGGGATTTGCTGCTTTTGACTAATTGCGACAGAATAAACACTGTCTTACTCTTTTGTTGTAATTCATGCTTAGCTGTTAGCTGTTTTGACTTGTTTCAGAAACGCTTAAACTCAACAGTTAAACTTGAAATCAATGTGTTGGCACTATCGCATAGCGTCCGTCACCGACAGGCCGTAGGTCGACTTGCCCCCTTTTGTAATTTCAGGGGGGCTTCAGCCCCCTCAGCCAAATGCTGTCTACACCACTGGTGTATAGTTTTAGACATTATGCTGTACATGCCGATATGCATGTTGTTATGTGTGTGGAAGTGAAATTTAATCAGTATTCAAAGTATTATTTGCCTTCCA
>Ga0209782_1002343_pt1 | contig 10536 bp, 1 predicted proteins | sample WorMetmaBAHAMAS1_FD_187390 | JGI IMG/M metagenome (GOLD analysis project Ga0209782, IMG submission 187390) | Marine gutless worms symbiont microbial communities from Max Planck institute for Marine Microbiology, Germany - Inanidrilus... | ecosystem: Host-associated > Annelida > Digestive system >...
CAGAAGAGGTGGGCGACAAAATGACGTCAACGGCAGCGGGGACGAAGACAGAATGGTCCCTGTGCGTTTCATCACGACCAGTTTCAGCTGCGAACTGTGCTGGCAACTTGTACTCGTCTTCTGCAACTGCTGCCCTGTCTAACCGGAAGTGAGCATCTTGAGATTCTGTGTCAGAGGAAGCCAGAAGGCGATCATCGTCCGTTACATCATCGCAAAGTTGCGGCGTCGGCCTGCATTCAGCCTGCAGTTCCAGTGGAGGCGAATCGCTCGCTGTAGCGGGATGAAGAATGGAAAGATGATGCCAGTCGTAGGAACCAGGTGCGATATCCTTCGTATCCTCGCCAGGTGTGTCTGCGACAAAGTGCTCTGCCCGGGCGCCAGTTCCAATCTCGGAGATCATGCTCGATTCGAACGGCCGCTCAATTTCCTCGGTCGTTAAGTATATTGGCTGAAATCCGAAACTAGCTTCGTCACTGTCTGCCAGCCATTTGTCGTCGTACCGAGTCGCATCGTCGATGTGATAATCTGAAAGAAAGCGTGAAGAAAATGAAGAAAATGAGAAAAATCATAACCAAAGTCCAATACAACTAGCAGTGGTAACAACATCTGACGTCAAATTTCGTATGAATTTCACCAAAACGGTCAGTTTAAAAATAAGTCTGAAGTCATTGTTCTAAATCAGTGAATAGATCAAAATCACCGGCTACACGAAGAAATTTGTTTAAAATCCACAACAGCACGAGTTTTGCGAACTTTCATGATTTGATCGAAATAACGGGCATGTAATAATTTGCTCAGCAGATGTTGTTGAAAAAAATGAAAAGTAGTGTGCAACAAGCAAACCAACAAGAAGCTCAGTAGAAATTAGAAAATTTAGAAAATCAAAGCAAAGGAAACGAATTATAAATAAAAACGACTAAAAATCAATTACTATATATACGACGTTTGGACGTACAGGGTGCTCTGTTGACGAGGTATTCGGAAGACGTTTCTTGTGTTGAGCAATCGTACACTGGTTTTTCGGCCTGTACTGAGATCTCTCCAATGTCAGCAGTCATCTGTGTTGGAAGGTCCTCCATCGCTGTCACATGAAGCCCAAAATCATGTTCCATTTCCATCACACACCACTCTTCCGACGTGGTCGATTCTGCATCTTCTTCCTTATCATCATCTGAAGGACGACATTCGTGCTCAATTAACACATCTGCAAAATCGAAAGGACTTCTATCTGTAGCATCTTCGGTCAAAAGATGACTTACGCTAATCTGTTCCTCGTAACTATCACAGAACTTTGCTTCCAATGCCGGCATTTTTCCGTCAGAATAAACTGTAAACGACTCAGTGGTTACTTGGCCATCTCCAGTGGAATCATCAACGCCAACAGCTTCTCGTTCACGTGACTCCACTGCCAGCAAAAGATCTCTGGGTATTTCAGCTTCACAGCAAGTCACAGCCACAGCTTCTGGCAACTGCAAAGGAATGATAAACTCGCCGAACAAATCTGGAATTGTCAGTTGTTGGACCCCGCATTCTGTCTCAGGCAGTTTCACTGTGGCTTCGGCAAAATGCTCACATTCAGATGTCTCCTCGTGCACAGCATCAACTGCGGACACATCCAGGTGGTATGCTGCTACCTCTGCCAAAGGTAATTCATAGGCAATAGGATCTACCCAATAAACAGTGCATGGCGGACTCACATCGGCTTGAGCCAATGGCTGCCGTGGAACATTATCAATAACTGCAGTTAATGCTAAATCTGGCAGCATGGGCAAGGAAAATGGTTGAAATTCCATCTCCTCGGTAAATGTTTCTTCCGAACAAACTACAACCAAACCACCAGCTCTTTTGCCATCTCCGGTAAAATCATCAACACTAGCAGCAGTGCGAGGACAATGATCAAAAGTCTCCGCATCATCACTGTTCTTGGTGAATGATTCTGCCAGCAGTTCTTCGGTTTTCTCTAGAATTGCTTCTGGTACTTCTTGATGTTCATCATTCAACTCCTTCATCTGCCTTTCACTCACACTCTCTTTGGGTTTAGATTCATCATCAATGGATAACTGCTTGATTTCTGGCATTTGTTGTGCAATCAATTTGCTATCGACCGTGCTGTCTGCGACGACAAGCGGCTGATCATTTGAAACATCAAGCGTACATGAATCCGAGCGTTCTTCTGTAAAATCTTCTGAAATGTTTAACTTCATTATCTGTCTTGAATGGGTTGTTTCCGGCGTTTGCAAAAGTTGTACGTTAAGCTCTGATTCGTACGTGGATATATCCTGGAAGTCTGGGGTGACAGATTTTGCTTTATCTGATAGCAACGTTTGGTGGTCGGCATTACCATACTGGTCCAACTCTGATCTGGAACAAAGACCTGCTTCTGGGTTTGCCACAGTACCTACAGACTGCATGGAGCTGTCACGGTAATCATACCTCTGTTTAGCAATAGAATGAGAATGTTCGTCATCGAAAGAAGTTCTCTGAGCCAGTAACTCATGCACGTTAATATCGAAAGAAGCTTCGGGTTTGGAAGAGGAGGTATCGTGCACGATAGCGGCGGCACCGTCACCAGCATCTAAACGAAAGCGTGGAAATTATACAGAGAAATCATAAACGGATAAAGCGTGCCCAGGCAAGTACATATCAACAGCACCCGATTTATTTTTTCGGTGTTAGTAGAATTATTATTTACGCCAAAACATGCAGCATGAATTGATTACCAAATGATTACCAAAAATTGTAACATCATTTTTTTAAATTCTACATTTTAAATAATAAAATCACTGACGAGAAACTGTTCAAGTAACAGAAGATAAATTTATTACTTTTTGTTGATCAGTTCTATTTACTATTGCATGAGAAAATATCAACGTAAATGTTTTCATCTTTGCATCATTGGAAACACATAAATCAGATGCTGTTTGTGAAAGTAACACTAAAAAAGTCAAATACTACATATGAGATATGCATATGCAGAAATTGATCAAATGCATTGATGTTATCATGTTAGAAAGCTCCAGTTTTGTGCTAAAAGAAAGATGACATGCCAAGTGTAGCTGCATACAAAATAGAAATTTTGAACTGTTAAATACTGCAAAAGACTGGCCGTTTCAAATGTCAGTTAGAAGCAGGTGTTAAAAGAGTTTAAAAGCCATGGTTAGTAGCAACAGCAGCAGCATCACATTAAATTTCAATCAAAATAGAGAAATAAATTGCAAAAAAGGAAATGAAACCAATGTAAAAAATGCTCAGTGAGCTCATCTCCTCGGGATCAAATGCTTAAAAAATTCCAGCATTTGGAAATAAGTATATGAGATGTTTGAAATTTGTTATTCTGCCTACCAGCAGTTAACTAAAATAAGGATCAATGTTCGTGACACCTTCACAGTCTAACGCCATCATATTTTTTGTACTTCTGGATAATTTGAAGAGTCTTATAAAACAGTACTGGTATGGCTTGAATATCTTCAATAGTTATGCTAAGAGAAGCAGTATAATAATTAAAATGTTTGGAAAACAGAAAAACCTCAATTTTGACAAACAACTTTTGCCATCTAACAGCTTGTTCAGAATACCAAGTCAAAGCATTCTAAATATCACGAAAATTCATCCACTTTTTAGGTAACTGCTGACAAGCAGACATACCGTAATAACAAATTCCAAACATCTCATAGCCCCTTGCTTTGCCAAGGCAACAAAAGAAAATGGCGAATTTTCGCAAAAACTTACGACTACTTACCAACAGAAGAGCTTTTATCTTCTCCACTTGGAATGCTTCTTGCCTCCTCTAATCGCCTCAAACCTTACATGTAACAAGCAGCAATGCAGATTAAAGCATCAATTAATAAACACTGGAAAATTATGAACATACAGTAGGTAAGGCATACGGAGATAATAAACCACAATTAAACTAATGCAAATGATAAAGCGAGACGTTAAATAATTTCTACTTAAAACAAGAAGCATTTGAAAAATGCTGGGCCCATTCGCCACTGCGAGCCGCTGCATTGTCATTCACCAGGTGTCGCTACTGTCGCAAGCCGCCACTGTCGCACGCCGCCTGCGCATCGATGTCCACAACGACGACAACGACGACGACGACGACAACAACGACAACGACAACGCGTGACAGAGGGGACCGCTATGGCCCCATGGAATGGGCCCAATTAAGCGACGTACCGACAGTTCACTAGCCCTGTAAAAGAAAAAGAATGCTATACTGCTACAGTGTAGGCTTCTTTTCTTTTCTTAGGCTATTTAGCCTGTAGCTGGATTATCACGGAGTGTGTGACATATACATGTGTCACACACTCCGTGATAATCGCTGACCAGCACATCGCACTAGCACATCGCCAAAGCTACGGTTACCTTCCCAGCAGCACTGCCACCATTCCTTCATCGGTACTCATTTCACCACGAGATGGTAGGTTGGGCCTGAGTAGCTGGTTAGATATGGCATACCTACAAATGGTCGCCCATCTCATTACAAACCAGGCTCGATGTAGAGTAACTTCACTCGTGTAATCATGCGACCAGTGCTGTTACCACTGAGCCAAAAATGACAAATTGCCACCCATCAGTGTTTAGTGACAAAAAGCTACTAATCGTCTAGGCTATTATTAGATGTTTACAACACGATCACAGCTGTATGTTCGGCTGATACCTATTGGTGAAGTTGGCGATCCAATTCTATTCAGGTGTTCAAAGACTTCGTCCTCGTTGTCAGCGCCTCCTTCGACGAACAGCCTGGTACCAGCGACCACAAGTCGCTCCGTCGTCAGCTGTTGACTGCGCCTGGTCGTCGTCCGCTTCTGCACCCGGGTACCACCAGGCAGCAGGTCATCGCTCTGCTGCACTTCTGTACTTAGCTCTGGATCAGTCGTGCTCCGATCAGAGTAGCGCGTCATCAGACGGCAGCTGTCATCAGCCGGAAGACCCTCGACGGGCGCCAGCGACGGGACGACGTCGTCAAATGGAGAGTCGTCGTCGTCCAGTCCTTCGAGCACCACGCGTTTGGTAACCGTCTGCCGACAACGGGTGGACATCACCCGACGTCGGACGACCGTGCCATCTGGAAGCACGTCTTCGTACTCGTTCAGTTCCGTCTCGACGTCCGGCTCTCCCTCGACCGTGCTCACATACACCGTGATGCCAGCGATGTCCATACCGACGTCATCGGAGTCACTGATGCTGGAGCGCCGGCTGCTGGCAACACTGGATTCGTCGTCCTCATCTTCATCCTTGTCCGTCAGGACACGCTTCTCAATAATCTCACCATCTTCGCTGACTAACCTCACCAACTTCGTTCGGCGACGTCCAGCCACTGTATACTCGAAGCCGTAACCAACAGACTCCTCCTCCTCCATACTAAAGCCATAATCTTCATCACCATGTTCTTCAACATCCCTGGTTAGCTTTTCAACAACAGACCATTCATCAGAAGTCGACATTTCCTTCTCTTCTTCGTCTTTCTGTTGGTCTGATATCTCTTCCACTCCAGACTCCCATGTTCTCTGACCCGAGTAAACAACTTCTTTGAACACTTCATCAGTAGACACCATCCCTGGTGTGTCAGCTTCGCGTTGTTTCTCCGCATAACTTGTGTCTGTGGTAACAGATATTGTAGATTCATACAGGACTTCAGTCTGCTGTGTTCCCTCTTCTGTAAGTAGTTTGGTATCGTGTAGTTCAAGGGGCTCATGCACAATAAGCTCTTGAACTTCTGATGATGCACTAGTGTCAATTTCTTTGACTTCTGATGGCACATCCCTTGGTGTAGTTGTCAGTTCTGAAACGTAAAGTTCATCCTGTTCTGCTATAACTTCAGATGTCATATCAGTAATTTCAGTAATCATTTCAGCAGTTTTCTCGTCACTGGATTCGATAACAGTTGAAGCAGAATGACGTTCCACTTTGTCATCTATCTGTTCCCGCTGTGCAGTAGTAAATTCAAAACCAAACCCGAGTAATTCTTTCTCCTCAACAGCAAAAACATATTCCTTGCCTTCTTTAGTGTCATCTGACACTACCTTCAATTCCTTGACAAACTCCGTAGAAGTTGCAGTTGTTTGATCTTCCCATTCTTTCAGTTCTAGATCTTCTAACGCCACTTCTGGCAACGTTTCCACCTTGATTACAGTCACTGAGTGTATAGAAGATGTATCAACTGCTGCTTCCGACTTTAGCATTGCGATTGCTGCATCTTCGTCAATGACATAACTCTTTTCTTCGATCTCAGTAACCGCATCTGCTGGAAGTTCACTTGTGTACGCCTCAAAGACAGATTTGCTCTCCAGTATCTCACTCTCAGAAACCTCACTCTCAATGCAAACAAAGTCTTCAGTTGATACATTAACAGTAATATCTGCAGATTCTTTAGTGGCAAACGGTTTGTCCATATCAACAACAGGTTCTTGAGTTTCAACTGCATCAGTACCTGGAACACAGACTTCTTGTGGCTTAGTTAATTCTACCAGTAAATCAAACTTTTCTTCTGTAGTGTCTGCAGCATTTGGTATCAACTCTTCGGTAACTTCATGCACACTGTCCAACTGAATTTCGTCCTGGTGTAATTCTACCACTGAAACTGGTTGTGTCTGTATACTGATGTCAGCCACAGGTAATGAAAGACGTTCTTCTTCTTTTGCAGAAATTGACGTTTCTACGTAACTGGTATCAAGATCTACGTGGTGTTCATCCTCAAAGATCTCAGTAATTTGCCGTTCTGGCAAACGTAGTGATTTATGATCTTCTTCCGTGATCGTAGTGGCAGTGGGTTCATACTTCAACAACTCTTCTTCCTTCACATATGTAGCATCCAAATTGTGATCTAGCTCAACTGGTTCCTCTGAAACGGCTTCGACAATAGCTAACCTTAGTTCATCTTGACTGGCTTCCAGATTTTCTGGCTCAGCTAATACAGATGGCTTAGCATCATCATCACTGACTTTTGACTCCGGTATTTCCACATGGACAATTGCCACATCATACTCAGGAACACTCTCAGCTACAATGTCTTCTTTGACAATTTCCTCCACAAAGTCCACATGAGCTTCTTTGTGACAGACTTCCACTGTTTCTTGTTTTGTAAGAACTGAAACATGCGATTTCGTCACATGCTCAGCCTCAATATTCAATCCTTCAGCAACACATGGTGAAACGTTCATCTCAGCTGATCCATCTGGTAATACTTGGTCAATTTCTACTTTATGACCTTCAGTGAAGAGGGACGTGACTATTTCCTCATCCACTGACTGCTGGATTGTGTCAGCCTGAAATTCTTCAGTAAATTCTTTATTTTCTTCTGAAATTTCAACAAGTTCAGTATGAAATGTGGAATCTTCAGTGATTTCCAATTTTTCGACTGGACATTCTTCCAAGATGGTAGTGTCTTTGTCAATTTCTGTGTTAATCTGTATTTCATCAGAAATGTTGAACACAGTATCATGTGTGACCTCAGCAACTACAGTCTTCATTGTTAATTCTTCAGCAATTTCGGACGACACAGTAACAGCTATTTCATCACGGTGTGCTTCCACCGGTATTGTCTCATCAGAAAGTGCTTTCTGGGCATTTAGTTTATCTATGTAAACAACAGGCAGTAAAGCACTCTCTACGTCTTCAGTAGTGGCTGAGATTTCCACAGAAGAGGGGTCATAATCTAAAAACAGTTCATATTGAGAGATCTCAGTTAGATGCTCCTTCTGCAACATTGGTGACCTTTTTCCATCTTCCGTTGGTGCAGAAACAATATGTTCTGGTTCGTACTTCAAGAACTCTTCGACCTCAGCATATGTAGCATCCGATATTTGACCAAGCTCCGTCGGTTCCTCTATGACAGTCTCGCTAACAGTTAATCGTAATTCATCCTGACACGCTTCCAAAATTTCCTGCTGTGCTAATACAGAGCACTTAGTGTCAACAGCCTCGCTGACTTTCAACTCATGTATTTCTACCTGGATAGTTGCCATTTCTTTGTCTGGAACAATTTCAGTTTCAACAGTTTCTTCGGCAACAGTCTCAGCAACATTCACGCGAGCTTCTTCTTGATAAACCGCTATTGTTTCCTGATTGGTAAGAAAAGAATGACTCGGTTTCGTCACATGCCCAACCTCAACGTGCAAATCTTCAGCAAAACTTGGTAAAACGTTCACTTCAGCCAATTCGTGTAATAATCCTTCGTCAGCTTTAAGAAAGTCATTTTCTCTGCATTCCTCAGATATCGTCATTGCATGCACAGCCTGTTTGGTTATGTCTACATCTTCACCTTCTATAATCATGGAAGCAACAATTTTCTCATCCACCAACTTCTGAACAGTATCAGGCTGAAACTCTTCAATAAATCCTCCTTGAGTTTCTTCGGAAACTTCGACAACTTGCTGTGTGAAAACCTCAACTATTTCAAGTTTTTCGATTGGCTGTTCTTCCAACACGGCAGTGTCTTTGCCAATGTCTGTGTCAATCTCTATGTCATCAGCAATGTCAAATGCAGCATCATGCATGACTACAACTTCGTGTACACCAGCAACTGTGGTCTCCGCCACAGTTTCTTCAACAACTTTGGCTGCTTCAACAACAGCTATTTCATCACGATGTGCTTCCAATGGCTCAACAGAAAGTGATGTCTGGGCATCTAGCTCATCTATGTTAACAACAGGCAATGAAACACTCTCTACTTCCTCAGTAGTCGCAGAGAACTCCACAGAAGAGCTGTCAATATTTACAAACTGTTCATCATAAAAGATTGCAGTTGCCTGCTCTTTTTGCAACATTGGTAGCTTCAACAATTCTCCATCCTTTGCATATATAGCCTCCGAAATTTGATCCAGCTCTGTCGGTTCCTCTGAAATAGTCTCATCAATATGTAGCCTTAATTCATCGTGATAGACTTCCATAGTTTCCTGTTTAGTTAATACGACATGCTTAACACCAGCGACGTGAATGACTTTCGACTCACATAATTCATCCTGGAGAGTTTTTATTCCATTTTCAAGAACAGTCTCAACTTCAATGTTTTCTTCAACTTCAGTCTCAGCTACGTCCAAGTGAATTTCCTCATGATAAATCTCCATTGTTTCTTGTTTTGTAAGATGGGACAAATGCAGTTTCGTCATTTGATCTGCCTCAGTCTTGAAAGTTTCAGCAGTACATAGAAAATCATCCACTTCAGGTGATTCACTCACCATTTCAATGATATGTTCTTCCATGAAAGTGGCATCAGAAAGTTCATCTGGCTGTGTAGACTGTTCCAAAATAGTCTCGCCAATAGTGAGTCTCAATTCATCTTGACAAGCTTCCATAGTTTCTTGTTTAGTCAGCATAAAGTGCTTAACATCAACATCACCAACTCTGGCGTCGTGCAATTCCATTTCAATAGTTAACACTTTCTCTTCTGGAACAGTTTCAACTTCATCATGTTCTTCGATGATAGTCTCAGCAACGTCCAGGTGAACTTCTTCAAGATAAACTTCCATTGTTTGTTGCTTCTGCAGTCTATGCAATTGTCTCTTGTCTGGTTTCAAAGTTGTGTCCAGTGACTTCTTAAACTCAATCTCTTGGTTTTCATCCAATGCAGAAACTGCAGGAGCATCCCATGTCTCGTCTACAAAAGCTTCCTGAATAGCAAACGTGAACTCATCTTGAAAGCTTTCCATCGTGTCTTGCTTAACCATCATAGGTCTACAAAATTTCGGCTTACTTTGTTTTTCATCATCTCCATTGAACACTATTTCACTTGTGCCTTTATCAATCTCAGCGTCTTTCACAGCCATTATTTCTGCATTCATTAGGCCTATCAGTAGTGCTTCATCAACTTCCACAAGCTGCACATCTCCAGCCTCAACAATAGGCAAGGACACCTCTAACTCCACATTAGCTACATCAGGCATGTCAACAGTTTCCATTTCTGGAGACGTTTCTCTCACAGCCACCAGCTCAGACATTTCTGGGCACACTACTTCTTCCCATGTTTCGGTTGTCATTGCTCTGGTCAACACCTCTGTCACTGGCTGTTTGTCCTCTAGTGGCACTTCAGGTGCTGCCACCATCTCTGCAGGAATTTCTATATGTGCTACTGTGTCTGCTGGCATTACAACCTTTTGAAATTCCACTTCAGGCTCAATTTCTGCAGATACATTTACTGGAGTAATTTCAGTGAACTGCATGTCGCTGCCTTCAGCAGCTGGTAGTACAAATTCTACTTCAGCTGTACTAAAGTCCACTGTGTCTAGGACATCCCTATCCTTAACAACATCGGACACTATCTCTGCAGTTTTACTACGAAGCTCTGGTTCGTATGTCTCAATTGTAAACTGCCTTGTTAGCTTCTCTGACATTACATCTTCCCTTGTAGGTTGCTCAACTGGTGGTGCTACCTCTTCCGTCGGCTGCAACTCCATTGCAGGTTCCTCTGAGATTTCAACAGGTTCAATTGTTGCTTCTATGCTGCAAATGGGTGCCAAGTCTTCCAATATCTGTTTTTCATCAGCCTCAACTCTAGGTAGTAATACCTCAATCTGAACATCAGCAACACCAGCC
>Ga0209782_1002344_pt1 | contig 10534 bp, 12 predicted proteins | sample WorMetmaBAHAMAS1_FD_187390 | JGI IMG/M metagenome (GOLD analysis project Ga0209782, IMG submission 187390) | Marine gutless worms symbiont microbial communities from Max Planck institute for Marine Microbiology, Germany - Inanidrilus... | ecosystem: Host-associated > Annelida > Digestive system...
TTTTATTGTCTGACGGTGTTCGGAGGGGCAATACGTATCACTGTACCAAATTTCGTCAAAATCGGTTTTTTGTTGCGGAGATATTGCAATTTTTCAAATTTTCAAAATGGCCGCCATTTACTCATGTGATTTCAGTTATGTAATACTCTGTCGTATTGCGAGAATCTCAGCCTGAAGGACTGTTGATTCTAAACTAAGTGATATACTTTTGTCCTCGATAAGGTCGCTGAAATAGATTCCCACACACCTGTCCCAGGGGAACTTTGCGATAGATCAGTAAAGAGTGTTGTTGCATTCCTCGGTATCGGGAACACATGGTCATCTAATCAGTTGCCTCTATCTGGGAAATTCACTTTATATTGCTTTTTGAATGAAAAGCATACTTTCATATGATCCCCCTCCATGTTAGTAACTGGTGCAACCTTGTGCATTTGGTCCAGTACATGGGTGTGCGATTTTGGATTGTATGTATGCTTCCAGCTAGTGTTGCTCTTTATACGATAACAGGTCGACATTGCCACTAGCTTAATATGAATGTCTAGTGGTAGAAGACCTGTTGAGGTGATACCTCCATAGCAGCTGTAGGATTGGTACGAATAGCCCCAGTGATGGCTAGACATGCTCCGCCTCTGTAGGCTAGACAGCAGTGTCCTTGCCACCCCCAGTTCTACCCTTGGCCACCAAACTACAGCTCCGTGGGTTAACATTGGTCTAAGAATTATAGTATAGATCCAATATGCTATCTTTGGGGTAATTCCCCAAGTCTTTCCCACTATACAGCGACATTGCCAGAATAGTGCTACTGCTTTTTTACACTTATACTGGAGATGTTCTTTCCAGGTAAGTTTGCTATCCAGGATAATCCCCAGGTGTTTAACCTGGTCTGTTTTGGTTAGCTCCTTACCAAAGAAGAGTATTGGTTTCATTCCTGTCAGGATTCTTTTGCACGTAAAGAGGACCATCTTTGTTTTATCTGGATTAACCGAGAGGCCATGATCTATGCACCACTTCTCAATTCTTTTTAGAGCAACTTGCATTACTTCGCACACTGTGCTGAGGTTCCTTCCTGCGACTACGGCAGAGAAGTATCTGCAAACCCTTGTGCAAAGTATCCTACAGAATTCAACGCCTGTAATAGGCCGTTGGCTATTAGTATCCACATCAGTGCCGACACGACTCCTCCTTGAGGGAATCCGTGGTCAAGTGGACCTCCATATTTATATCTCCGCAGTAGGCTCTTGCTATCCTAGAGTACAGCATCGATGCAATCCACCGTGCAATAAAGAGCCAGGTGATGCATTATTAAATGCCCCTTCTATATCTAGGAAGACTCCAAGGGCGTATTCCTTGTTGTTCAGCGGCGCCCTTTCTATCCTCCCGACTAGAATGTGCAATCTAGTAACCATAGCTCACAAACAAGTCTCGGCTGCTGCAGACGAACCTACACGATGCACTGGGTCTCACCTATAGTGTGGTACACATGGGTAAATGCCCAGTGATAAACTGGTGATGGTCATCAGTCGAACAACAGTTGACACACTTGCGACAGTTTATGTGCCATGGCGAAATTTCTCAGTCCAGAATTTGGGAAACCTTCCAGAGGGAAGTATCCATATCTTTGCAGATAACTGAATTCCCTTACAATACATTGTAGCCGGCAGCCTGTAGGATAAGCCAGATGTAGCCTATGTGCTGAAAGCAGCTCTATCTGTTCATCCAGTTTGACAAAATTTTACAACTTGTAACAGACAGAGGTATCGGGCCATAGCATTATACAGCATCGCTTGTGCATAAAAACTAAATGCACCATTATTGGGACATGAGCATGGAAGACACATACAGACAGATGAATGAGATATATGTACAGAGGAAAGGATGGCAACATTTCTTAATGCCCCCACTTCTGTAATGTAGTTTTTAATCCACATGTAATATTATTGGCAAAATACCTAGATATTACTTGAGTACAGATCTCTAGAAAAAGCAATGGTGCATCACATATTCCGCAGCAGCGCATAAAAAACTCGTCTAGTCTTGGCACCACCATCATCGAGGACAGACACTACTAATACCATATACACTAAATTGCATCATGCTGCCATTGGAAAAAAAATAAGAATAAAAATAAAAAATAAATGAAAATTCAACAAAAAAAATGAAGTACACAATGCTGCCATAGGAAAACCGAGCCACAGCCACAGGTAAGAAATACACTAAATTTGGTTAAGTCTGGATGTAAATAAAGTCTGAAATCAAAAGTTCCTGAGATGCTTGCAGACACACAGACCCACAGACACACTCATCCCAATACTCCGATACCAGGGGGTAGAGTAACAACAAAAAATGCATATAAAACACTTTCTATACTAAATTTCTGATACTAACAAAAAGTCACTATAGGCCAAAAATAGGCAATCACATTTTGTGATCTATTTCATAAAGAGGCTTCATGCTTTTCCTCTGTTTGTTTTTGCTGAACTCAGGATAATGTTTCAGAGTGTTCGGACTGCTTTAACGAAAGGCAATTGGGTACGATATCCAGTTCATACAGTTCAGTTCGGTTCAGTTAGGTCCATGTGAAGTGAACATGGCGTTTTAGGCCTATGTTATGACCACTCAATCTGATACTGTTATCAAAATGTCAGTTAACAGTCAATGATTGCTCGATTAATTGTCGGTTAATCACTGATTAATCAACAATTAATCAGAGAAAAATTAGTTGACCAATATCAAACTGAGTCGATTAACCGTCTGCGAGAAGTCAGTTATTAACTGCAGATAAATCAATTAATCGGTGCGTTACTAACATACACCAAGCCTCCATTTGGAGTAACTTAAGTGAGTTTTCAAGCACCTTTTGGATTAACATTTCACTCAACACAAAATAGATCATTTTGTAGACACTCTTTGCAGCCAATCTCTTGGCTAGTACTGACCAAACAAAATCCAATACAAACAAAGCAGCAAATATATAATAGGCTACACAAAAGATCAAGCAAAAACTTAGCTTAACAAACAAAAAAGAAAACCAAAACACTAAGTTCTACTATTACAGAGAGACCGTGCGACGCACTTGTCAGTATAGAAAAAAAAGCTTGCAGTCGATGAATGACCTTGACATACACCCAAGGTCATCACAGTTGCTGCTATTAAATGGCCGTACAGCATATCACTTCCTGTTTGTGTACTGTTGTTTCAACATCTTTATCTAGGACCGTTTTCAAAACACTACCACTTTTTAAGTTAATGTGACTGCCTGTGACCTTGGAAATTCATTCATTTTTGACAACAAAACTTAAATTACAAGCCACATGCGCTTTCTAATTTATGTGTAAACAAATCGTAGTTAAATCGCGCATTATTTATGAGTTATAGGTATTACAAAGGTTTCAGACAACAAAAGTGACCTTCAAACTCACTTGAGGTCATCGGCAATCATGCCACTTGATAGCCCATATATGATTTCCTATTTGTCTTCCATCATAACTATGTCTCTATCGTGCAACATTTCTGAGATATCGCTTATTTCCGAAAATTAAAAGACGTCACGTGACCACGCCCATTCAAGGAACAGTTTGTAATCCCAATGATAAACATCACCTGGCAAACCAGTGTACATAATTTAAAGTCACTAGCTTTAGCCATTCCAGAGATATCGTAGGGGGGACTAAGAATTTAAATAGGACACGTGACCATAACTACAGCCATTTTGGGGGTGATATAGCCCACCTGTATACAAAATTTGACAGCTCTAACTTCAGCCATTACTTAGATATGGATGGGCCCCCCAAATTAAACTGGATCATGTGACGTAACCACGCCCCTTTCAGGGACGGTTTTGTAGTCCAGGTGCTAGGACTAGCTACAACTGACCTGTGTACCAAATTTAAACTCTCTACAATGATTCACTACAACAAGCCAAAAACTATACATCCTCGCTACGCAGGCTGTACAGATATGAACAAGAAGCTCTGCTATTGCAGAGGGATCGTGCGACGCGTCTGTCAGTAGAAATTCTGCAACTACAAAACATCCCATTTGAAAACTAGAGTCCCGGGCCAATCGTGTGGCGTTATTTGCGTGATCCTACGTTTATCCGTTTTGATACAATACCGGAGTGTGACAGATACACACACACACACACACACACACACACACAGAGAAACAGACAAACACACGACGACGGCATATACCGGTATTAGCATAGCGTCGTGCAGTAAAAATCGACATATTGCACGGCCCACAAAGTATAATTACCAGGCAACGAGCGTCGGTTGATAGCAAATTGCTAGGCAGACCAAGAAAAGTCGGTTATTATCACATATTTGAATGATAATGCTCAAACTACACTTAATCGATTTGTTGTCTATATGTTATACAAGCAAGTTTGCAACAAACACGGTGACAAATCGAACCGATGGAGTTTAGGCCTAAGCCTTAGCATGGGTGGCCTCAAGCACCGTACGTGCGATAAGCAGTAGTCGGTCGTGCGCGACATTGTTGATAAGAGCTTACCGAGTGGCAAGGAAATTGTTTCTAAGTCCACAGTTGCGCATACAAAAATGGGTCACGTGAGCAAAACCACGCCCCTTTTAGGGGTCATTTGTCATCCCTTTGGCCAGACTAGATATTGTGTTGAAGACAGTTAACATTACAATTTGCAGTCTTAACTTTAATGTTATTTTTGTGTTGCTGGCAGTAGGCCGAACTTTAGTCAGACCTTTTGTTTGAGCCTCTAGTGTGTGTTTTTTGTTTATTCTGTTGTACGCATGTGTTCAGTTTTTTTGTGTAATAGATTCATGTAACCAAACCTTAACATGGTAGCAGAGCGTGGTTGCCAATGTCCGTCAAACGTTGGTTGCCGTGGTTGCCGTGGTTACGTGCTGTGATGGTTGCAAGTTCGTAAGTTGAACTTTGTTTACGAACTCTGATCAGCTGTTATGGAGAACACTATTACACGAATTGACAAGTTGGAAGGCGCCAGCAATTGGCCTCAGTGGCGTTTCCGAGTATCCAACTTATTGCATACACAAGTGCACGATGGACATAGTGCACTAGGCGTGGTTAATGGCACTGTAACCCCGCCAACTGCACCAGCGGATGATGCAGACCAGGAAGTGGTTAATGCCTATACTCAGGCTCTGTTGAAATATGATAAACTTGACGCAATTGCCGTGACCATAATAACTACTGCAATGACAAAGGATATTTGTTCTGTGGTTATGATGTTGAAGTCCGCAAGAGAAATATAGAATAAGCTACTCAGTATTTATGAGCAAAAATCAGGACAGTGCCTTGACTTTCTGATATGTCAGTTGTTCAATTATTTCAAGGATCCTGCTGATAGTATTGCTCAACATGTAGCTAAACTTGAAGTGCTGTGGACTGAATTGTGTCAGGAAGTGTTGGCCATAGAACATTTGCAATTACCATTGTCATTTTTGTTAAACAGAATTCTGAATATACTGCCAAATGACTACTTTGAATTCAAAAGTGTGTGGGAATCTAGACCACATGAATAAAGAACAGTCAAAGCACTAACATAAGAGTTATGTCTTCTTGAGCAATGTTTAAAGCAGCGTGATGGTCATGCAGCTGAGTCGACCACCAGAAACGTTGCATTGTTGGCCAAGCAGGACTCCGCCACTCGGCCTTGTGTTGATACAGCAACAGCTACTGGTAACAAGAAAGGCAAGAAAGTTTTCGACAAGAAAAAGGTACATTGCTACAGTTGTAACAAATATGGCCATATTGCTGCAGAATGTCGAAAGAAAGTGAATGTCAGTGGCCATAGCAGTGGTACCAAGACATCTGCAAATGTTGCTGATGGAGCATATGGTTTCATAACTGAAGTTTTTGTTCATAATGTTGATGATGATCGACAGATTTGGCGTGCTGATAATGGTGCTACAGATCATATGACATATGATGATAGTTGTTTTGCATCATTTACACGTTGTGATGAACCGAAACCAGTTACAGTTGTAAATGACGCTGTTATTTTGGCATATGGATATGGAGATACTAATGTTGAAATGTTTCTGAATGGAAAGTGGATTCCATCTGTTCTCAGAAATGTTTGGTATGTGCCAGAACTTGGTGTGAATCTGTTCTCACTGATTGTTGCAGAAATGAAAGGTTATACTGTTTGTGCAGAGAACAGTCAGATTCAACTTATGCGAAATGGTGAACTTGTTGCTGTTGGTATGCGTGATGGTAAATCATTGTATAAAATGATGATGCATGTAGCAAAGTCTCGTGACAGCTCGAACTCTAGTGCATGTCTTGCTTCTGCAGTGAAGCCAAAGTGTGAACAGTTACAGTACTGGCAAGAACGCTTGTGTCATCAGAACAAGAAGCATGTTCAGCGAGAGGGAATATCTGTGAATTCCAGTGAATATTTTTGTGAGGCATGTGCTTACGGCAAGAGCCACCGTCAACCGTTCTACAACCATACCTGTCATGCAACCAGTCCTGGCGAGATAATTCATGCAGATGTGTGTGGAGTGTGGACCAATGGAATAATCATCTCTCAGTGGTATGAGGTACTTTGTGTGCTTTAAAGATGATTACTCGAAGTACAGACAAGTCTACTTCATGGTTCTTAAATCTGAAGTAGTTGATAAATTAAAAGAATTTATTGCTGAAGTTGCAGTTGCTAGTCACAGTGTTAAAGTGCTGATGACAGATAACGGTACTGAGTTTGACAATGCTGCTGTTCGAAAGGTTTTGAATGGAATCGAACACCGAATATCAATGCCTTACACCCCAGAGCAAAATGGTTCTGCTGAAAGGGAAAATCGTATTTTACTCGAAGCAGCTCATTCAATGCTTGCAGCCAAAGAAATGCCTAAAAATTGTGGGCTGAAGCCACACTGACAGCTTCTTACGTTCTGAACCGAAGTGCTAAGTCTTCTGTTGAAGGTAAGACTCCATATGAGTTATGGCATGGACGTAAAGGTGCCACTGAGCATTTGCGCATCTTTGGAACCGAGTGTATTGTCCATGTTCCTAAAGTAAGAAGGAAGAAGTGTGACGCTAAAAGTGTCAAAGGTGTGATGATCGGTTATAGTGGCCAGAAAGACGGCTACCGTGTATGGATTCCGGGTAATAACACAGCAGTGATGTTAAGTCTTGGTCTTGGTCTTGTGACTTTCGGTCTTGGTCTTGGTCTTGATCTTGCCATGTTTGGTCTTGGTCTTGAAGTCCTTGGCGTTGTTTAACAGTACACACTCAATCAGTTTTATTGTATGTTCACTACATCGGTATTTCGATACTTACGACATATTGTTCCATCACTACTATGTTAAAAGAAAGTAGTGAGGCATTCAGTACATGTGGAAGTCGAATTGCATGCTTTTGTCATTCCCTTCAATTAGTCGTGCGTGGTGGACTTGAAAAGTTCAGCAGTTGTTGATGTGCTCTGGCAAAGGTGTCAAAATTGTGCAACATTATCCATCTGAGTGCAGTATTTCGTGCAGCATTTGAGGATACGTTTGGTACAGGCAAGTCAATCCTGTCGTCAGATGACACCCGCTGGAATAGTGCTTATAGGCAGATTGAGGCTGTAGTGGAACTGGACCAGGTGAAGCTGTCAAACGTTTTGAATCAGACATCACATCCGAATCTAATGTTGATTGCCAAGGAGGTAGCACAGCTTCTGGAGATGATAAGCATTTTGTCACCGTTTACAGAAGCAACAGACATTACTCAGGCAGATAAAATGGTCACTATAAGCTGTGTTGTGACGACAATACTGTCTTTGCGTCGTTTTCTTATAGTGCAGAAGAACACAGTCACCCATCACCGTCCAGCAGATGTTGAACTGCTGTCACAAATTGACCAGCGCTTCTATGACTTACTAGATAGGCTTCACATCAGATCAACACAGGTACGAACATCGAAGACATTGGCATTTGATGATGATATTTTCATGAAGGCTGCTGCTCTGGATCCATGTTACGCATTTCATTGGCTGGTTGATCATCCAGGCTCTGCTGATGACAAGAATGCACTATGTCTTGAGATTATCGGTCAGCCATCATCATTATTTATTGTGCTTGTTGTCTGCAAAAATACCTATGTAAAGGTTACACAAGTTCCACTTAATTATGTGTGCCATCAGTTATTTTCAGTTTCATTTGTTGAATTGGTATTAGCAGCTGCAGTTCATTTGTGGGTTGTGGTATATGTTTACAGATGTGCTTACTTTGTTGTCTGTGTTTTCATGTTTCGATCAGCAAAGCTGCAGACAGACCTGGTGGCATCACGGCCAGGGCCATCGCAGGACAGACCTCCAGTGGAGACCCAGCCAACGAGTTCGGCAACTTCGGCTCCACCGCAGAAGAAAATGCGCATGTCACTGTTTGGCCACTACACCAACCCGAGCCAAGACTCGCCAAGGACTGAACTACAGCAAGAGAAACAGCTGCAGTTGTACATCGAGCACATTAATTCTCCTATGTCAACGTCGACTTCTCTGTCTGAAGTTTTCAATAAGTCAGAGTTCTCGCTGCTGTGCAAGTTCTTCGAGCGCATGTTTTGCTCCCCAGCAAGCTCTGCTTCAGTGGAGCGGGCATTTTCCCAGAGTGGACTGCTGCTAAGGCCACATCGTTCACGCATGACAGATGGACTTCTGGAGTCACTTGTGTACCTTAAGTGCAATTAGTTTGACACTTATTCACTTTTACTTACATTAGTTACATTACTGTGCTATTTGACAGTGTCAACTGATGTCTCCTTAATATAAAATTAAGTTTTCAAAGAAATTATTCATTTTACTGCTGGAAATGTTTTTTTTCTGTGTTATACGCATAGTGTGATTAACCCTTACTGCTGAGAGAATGGTTTGGTCTTGGTCTTGATGTTTGTGGTCTTGTTAACATCACTGTAACACAGTGTATCAAAGCCATGATGTCATTTTCAAGGATGAGGAAATTGTTTCCTCAAGAGCTGAAATTGTCGTGTTAAGCAGTAAGTCACAGGAAGATAAATCAGTTGGAACTGATGTTCATGATAATATAATCGCTGTTGATATGCCAGTGTCCGCAGGTGAACCAAGTTCTGTCGTACAGTCTGGTGCAGCATCTGGTTCTGAAACTTATCGTCTTCGTGATCGAAATACTCTGAAGAAGCCACCTTAGCATGAAGAGTATGTTACAGCAGCTACAACAGCTGAAGCATTCATTGTAATAACAGGTGAGCCTACAACATACAGAGAAGCCATGCTGTCACAAGATAGTAGTAAGTGGCAGGAAGCTATGAATGAAGAAATGTCATCATTGCAAGAAAATAATGTTTGGAAGCTTATGCAACTACCACACAATCGCAAAGCCATTGATAATCGTTGGGTGTTCCGTGTTAAACAGTCAACAGATGGCTCCATTGATCGCTACAAAGCTCGCTTAGTAGCAAAGGGATATAGTCAGCGAGCTGGTGTAGACTATGATGAAACATTCAGTCCTGTTGCTCGATTTGACACTGTTCGATCTGTGCTAAGTGTCGCTGCCACTGAACATATGTATCTTGCTCAGTTTGATGTAAAGACTGCCTTTTTGTATGGTACACTAGAAGAAGAAATCTATATGAAGCAGCCCGAAGGCTGTAATGATGGCACTGATCGTGTTTGCAAACTGCAACGCAGTTTGTATGGACTGAAACAGTCCCCTCAGTGCTGGAATAAACGATTTCTTGATTACTTGTTAAAACTTGGATTTATCACCACTGATGCACATCCTTGTTTGTATGTGCAGAAGTGTCATGGACACAAAATCATCATTGTGCTGTATGTCGATGATGGTATTGTTACAGCCACTCATCCCAATGATTGTCAGAAGTTACTTGATAGCTTGGCTGCTGAATTCAAAATAACTGCTGGTCCTGTATCTTCTTTTGTAGGAATTGAAGTGAAGCAGTATGAAGATGGCTCTGTCTTTATCAGTCAAGAACGATACACCCAGAAGGTGTTGGAGAAGTTCTGCATGTTGGAATAGACACCGGTTGGAACTCCTGCTGTTCGCGAAGAGGATCCTGAAGGCTCTGTAACCAAACAGCAAGTTGGTGATAGTCATCCATATCGAGCTGCAGTCGGTAGTTTAATGTACCTGGCTACTGGTACCAGACCTGACATTGCGTATGCTGTGAGTTTTGTTTCACAGAAGCTCGACAGTGCTACTGTGGAAGACTGGAACAAGGTCAAAAAGATCTACAAGTATCTCAATGGTACTATGAACTATGGAATTCTGTTTCGAAGCAGTGGCCTGAGACGAATCGAAGCATTCAGTGACGCTGATTATGCTCAGGATGTTGATACTCGTCGGTCAATGTCAGGTGCTATCTGCAAGTGTACTGGTGGTGCTATTACTTGGCTCAGTCAGAAGCAGAAGTGTATTGCCTTGTCAACTACAGAGGCAAAAAGTATTGCTGCTAACGAAGCTTCGAAGGATGTCATCTGGCTAAAGAGACTGTTTGGTGATCTGACAGAGCTGGAGAATCTACCGATATTGAAGTGTGATAACATCGGTGCAGTGAGACT